>MPMD02071972.1_pt1 | contig 56138 bp, 49 predicted proteins | sample 1617291 | NCBI WGS metagenome assembly MPMD02 (sample SAMN05944810, study PRJNA350692) | marine metagenome | biome: marine; feature: ODZ; material: water; isolation source: 120 m water sample filtered on 30 um supor filter | place: Pacific Ocean | collected 2012-04-09 | depth 120m m | reverse complement strand
GGGTGCATCCGACAGAATCACTTGTTAAAGGTCAGGCTATCAAAGAACGCACCTTGCCCTGCGATTCGCCGAACGGCACGCCTTGAATCACATTGTCTGGTTTTACGTCTTCATCGGTCATGTCCGTTTCTCGCTGCACGAAATGATTTTCAAGATACACCACGGCAGGCTCACCCCATGACCCCGCAGCTACCGATAATGGTGTTCCATGAGTACCGGACCCTCTGGAGCAAGGATTGCATTGAGTTAACGCCGCCTGACTGGCAACCCAGTCATGAGGGTTTCCGGGACTGTCGAACTGATTTCCCGGGAGGACCCAAACATGCAAGTACTCGATCAGTGTCTCGACGGCCTGAAATACGGCTGCCCGCAAATCCACCTTAACCTGACCGCCTACCCGCTGCTGGTCACCGATTCGCCGGAACCCGGCTACGTGACACTGGCCGCAGCGATGGCCGCCGGGTATGTGTCGATCCGCGAGGTCGACGAGGCCGGCAGCGTGCCATCGCTGTTGCTCAAAAATTCAGGGTCGAACCCGATTCTCGTGCTGGATGGCGAGGAGCTGATCGGCGCCAAGCAGAACCGCATCGCGAACTGCACGATCCTGGCGCCGGCGCATGACACGATTACGATCCCCGTGTCGTGCGTCGAGGCCGGGCGCTGGTCGTATGACAGTGACGAGTTCAACGTGTCCGACCGCGCGCAGTTCATGGATGCGCGGCGTGCAAAAATGGCAAAGGTATCCGAGTCACTGCGCTATGACGGCTTGCGCGATGCGGACCAGCATGATGTCTGGGCAAAAATTGACGAGAAAGCCGCGCGCATGGAAGTGCAATCACGGACCGGCGCGATGGCTGATTTGTACGAACAGCACGGCCATTCGATCCAGACTTACGTCGATGCATTCACCGCAGTCGACGGCCAGGTCGGCGCGGTGTTCGCAGTCGGCCGGCGCATTGAGGGCATGGAACTGTTTAATGCCGACCGCACGTTCGGCGAACTGCTGCCCAAGATCGTACGCAGTTATGCGATCGATGCGATGGAACGGCCACTCAAATCATTCGAAGCAAACGTCTCTGCCGCACCACGTTTCGTACAGGGTACCAAACGTGCCCATGCCGAAACCTATCGGGCCGTCGGGCTCGGCACGGACCTGCGCCTGCGCGGCCACGGCATTATTGCTGCGGGGTTGATTTACGAAGACAGCATTGTGCACCTGGCCGCGTTCGCGGCACCGGCGACATATCAGCGCACCGACGGTGAGGATGACACATCCGACCGGCTGGAACGCTTCCTGGCCCGGCGTCGCTTCGACCGGGCGGCATGACGACAATGACGGGTTGAAACCGGGCGATCTGCCCCCATATATATATAAGAGGTGTACGCATGAAAGTGACGAATACCGTGGTCGCATTGGCGGCCCTGCTGATCTCTGTCACGGTGATGGCCGATGACGATGAGTATCTCGGCCAACTCAGCACGAACCCGTATGACCCGAACTCGGTCAGCAATCCGTACGGCGCCGGTAATCCGTACGATGCAAACAGCATAAAAAATCCCTACGGTGAGTACGGCAACCCTTACAGTAACCAGTCAGTAACCAACCCCTACGCAACGGATGCGCCAAAACTGTACGACGATGAGGGCAATTACCGTGGCCGACTGAGCTCAAATCCGTACGACCCGGAGTCAACGTCGAACCCCTACGGGAAGTATGGCAGTCGATACTCTCAGGACAGCATCAATAACCCGTATGGCGCCGGTAATCCGTATAAGGCCGACAGCCCGTCGAACCCATACGGACATGGGCTCAGCATTTATTCGGGTGACAGCAAAGGGCCGGAGGATGAGGACGATAATGCGCTTGATGCCTACGTGCCGGCCCGGTCGCTTGAATCGAGCCTCGAATTCAACTGGCTGGAACCAGACGATGAATGAACGCGAACTGGTTGCGTTCGAGCTCGGCTACGACACGGCCATGTACGGACAGAACGTGCCGGAAGATGCGCCGGGACTCTTTTGTGACGGCTATCGCACCGGCAGGCGGCAGTATCCGCATCCACAACGCACCAACCGCTACATCCTGAAGTGGCTGCAGATTCGCATCGGCGCACTGCGCCGGGACAAGCGTGTCGATGAACGAATCACACCTGAATACATCGAACAAATCGATAGTGACGAATGCCCGGTGACGCTGGAACCGCTCACACATTCGACCGGCACGAACACCGACTGGAGCATCGACCGCTGTAACAACCTGCATGGCTATATGCCGGGCAACCTGGTCATCATGGCCACACGTGCCAATGCCGCAAAGAGCGACCTGACGTTTGCACAGATCGTTGCCAACGGCAAAAACACACAAACGACAGAAGGGCTGAGCCCGGCCGACTGGCAGCGCATGGCCGCCGTCGTTGCACCGGCCGAACGCCTGGCAGCCGGCGAACCGCCTGCACAATATCTGCTTGGCGAATCGTATGTGCGCGGGCAACCGTATGGGCTGCCGGCGCAGGTTCAGGCGGGGCTGCTGTCCGGTGTTCTCGCCTATCAACAAATTGAGAGCTTTGCAGGCAACGTCAACGCGGTATACGCGGTATCACTCACCAATAAGAATTCGCGCCGTACTTTCGACAGGATGATGAAAGACATGGTGAACCGTGTCGTACACAAGGGCTGGTCCTGGAATTACTGGGCCCTGAAAAGACCACTGCGTCTGTTCATCGAATTCTGGGTGACGCTGACGCCGGCCATGCGCAAGGTAATCGAAAAGGAAACCGGCTTTAACGTGACGGCAGTAGACCACGAACAAAAATTGGTGTCAGAAACCAATTTCCTGACGCCATGAAATGGACGTTGATCATCCTGGGTGTACTCGCCCTCCTGCTGCTGACGCAACGCTGGTTCTGGGTCCTGGCCTTCGGCTTCGGCGGCCTCGCCGCCTGTTTCGCGATGGTCGCCAGTGTTATCCATTTTCAGATCTTTGCCGCCATGGGGTTCTTTATTCTGATGCTCATCTTGTGGAGTATCACGATGGCGATTGGTGATGGTTAGGTGTCGGAATAAATAGGGTCAGAGTAAAATTAACCTCTGGTTAGCCAGTTTATTACTCTGACCCCAATTAATAATAATTGCCATGTGGTTCAAATCACTCACGCGGAACAACCATTACCGTAGGCCATCGATTACGCCGACTCAAAAACAGGTAGAGCGCTCTTCGATGCGCAAGGTAGCGGACACGCTGGTCTGACAACGTTGCATAACGACTCGCGTGGGTCGGTTCATTTGTACCCGTTGAAAAACGCAAATCCACCCCCATATTCTGATTACGGGGCGCGTTGGCGCCTGAACTTATTGGAACACGAGGAGGAATGGAAATGACGTTAGTAAACTGGAGCCCGTTCCGGGAATTTGAGAATCTGTTCGGACGTTATAATGCGTTTCCGGCCGGACGTGCACTAAACGGCGACAACGAAAGCGAACGTGAAGTGGCTTCGTGGCGCCCGGCAGCAAATATTTCCGAAACGGAACAAGAGTACCTGATCAAGGCCGAGTTGCCCGCGGTCCCCAAGGAAGATGTCGAGGTATCTGTTCACGACGGCGTGATCACGCTCAAGGGCGAGCGGCGCTATGCGAACACAGATGAACAGGAAACCCGGCATCGCATCGAGTCTTTCTACGGCAGTTTTGCGCGCAGTTTCAGTCTGCCGGCGGATGTCAATGAGAGTGCGATTTTCGCCGAGAGTAAAGACGGCGTGCTGAATATTCATCTGCCGAAAACCGAAGTCACAAAGCCAACAGCGATCGATATCAAGGTCTCTTAATTGGCCGACTCAAAAGGGGCGCAACCGCCCCTTTTTCTTGGCGACAAGCAAGTGCCGACCCTGTCATCGATGATTTGATTTTGTAGAATACGCTCATGCCAAAGTCAATCTCACACAGTTTGAGTTGTATCTCAGTGTGCCGGACGTTTGCCGGTCTTTTCGCTGCGCTTGGCCTGATGTCATTGCAGGCGGCCGAGGGACCGCCACCCCCGGAACTGCCACCACCCGGTCAGCTTGTCTTTCGTCAGCCAATCAACATCGGCTGGGCCGATGAGGTGACACCAAGTGCGCCGCCTGGTTTCATCGTGGAGCGTTTCGCCGACGGCCTTGATCATCCGCGATGGTTGTATGTCCTGCCGAATGACGATGTCCTCGTCGCACAGTCACAAACCGAAACAATGGGCGGTTTTCCGGACACGATTCTTGCCCAGTTGACGAAGCAGGGCCTGCTCGGCAAATCACCGAACAACATTATTCTGTTGCGCCACACGAATACGGGCACCGAGAAATACGTTTTTATCGAAGGCTTGAATCAGCCGTTCGGAATGGCTTTGATCGACAGTAGCCTGTTCGTCGCAAATACAAACGGGGTGGTCCGGTTTGCATATCGCAACGGGCAAACTCGCATCGACGCACAGCCGGAGAAGATCCTGGGGATCCCCGCAGGCGAACAGTCGGGCCATTGGAATAATCACTGGACACGTAATATCGTCGTCAGCCCCGACCGGCGCAGCCTGTTCCTTGCGGTCGGGTCGGCGACAAATATTAACCAGAACGGCGACGAGCATCCGGAGCGTGCGGCAATCTGGCGCTTGGATCCCGACGGGCGAAACAAGAAATTATTCGCCACCGGGCTGCGCAATCCGGTCGGCATGGATTTCGACCCGGCAACCGGAAACCTGTGGACTACGGTCAATGAGCGGGACGGCCTCGGCGAACTCACACCGCCCGATTACCTGACGCGTGTTGTCGATGGTGCGTTCTACGGCTGGCCGTATGTCTATTTTGGAACCTACCCTGATCCGACCCACCTGCGACTCGATCCGGATGCGGTTCGATCAGCGCAGAGTTCGGCCAGGGTGCCTGACCTGGCTGTGGACGCCCACTCGGTGCCACTTGGCCTGTTGTTTTATCGCGGTCAGCAGTTTCCAGCATCTTATCGCAAGGGGGCTTTCGTCGCCCGGCGCGGCGGCGTCAGTCGCACACGTTTTGTCGGGCTGGATGTGATATTCGTATCATTCAACGACGGACAAGCTCGCGGCTATGAATCATTCCTAAGCGGATTTGTCGCCGATTACGATCAGGGCACCGTGTATGGTCGCCCGGTCGGCCTGGCGATGCTGGCCGACGGTTCCTTGCTGGTCTCGGATGACAGCGCCGGCATTATCTGGCGCGTCAGCTTTACCGGGATCGATGATTAGTTCTGCTCGGCAATATTGTGCTGCAGCCATTTCTGTGCGATTTCGCAGTTGCGGCGAAATTGAAACCAAACCAGCCTAGCAAATCAGGATTCGGGCCAGACAAATTTACCCGCCCCCCTTGAACCAGTGGCGGCAGACCACTAACGCGGGGCCCGCTCCGGCCATAGAGCGGATGGCACGGGCCGGACCGGGCCACAACCTTGCCGTTTGCTCCGTTGATGCTCTATATAAAGTACGGGCAGCCAAACGGCGCTTGCATTCACGAGAAAAAATGAGGAAAGAATCATGGCAGAATCAGCCGTAGCGGACGTCCCTCCGCACATGAAAAAAAAGAACAAAGTCGTCGACAGTTATAAGACCAACAGCGGTTTCGAGGGCTACGAAAAGGAACTGGGGCAGTCGATCAACGTAGTACTCAAGATGCTTAGCAATCATGCCGGTTATTCACACGAGTTGAATGACCCGCTGGTCAAGGCACACCTGCTCGCCATTCAGTTCGCCAAAAACAACGCCATGCTCGAAGACTATGTCCGCCACGACATCGATACCATGACACCCATTAACAAACGCATGCGCCAGATCATCGAGAAGACGGGCGAGAAAGAAATTGCGCTGGTTGGCCTGTTCGACCGCACCGCCTGTCATTATGGGCTGGCGCTGGACAGTGAGGGCGATGGCTATTCACGTAGCTGGTCCGAACCATTCAATCACGTATTAACCGCCGCCAAGAAGATCGGGCAATTCGACCTGACGCCGGAAGAGATTCACGAGACCTGGACGAAACCGCGCCTGCACGGCTATGCAAAAGCCATGGGTGTCGAGATCAGAGTCTCCGATATAGGCGAAGATCGAAAGATTACGGTCGAACTCGTCGCGTGAGGTCGCACCGGGGATAGGGATTTCTATCCCGGCAGGCGAGCGGGTCAAACCCGCACCGCGTGCGCCGCCCGCGCCAGTGGCTTGAACTAAAGCCGCCGCTGGATCAAGACAGGCGCCACTATGGGTGGCGGAAGCGGCGGTGTCGGTCAGCAGCATATCGCTCTTCTTTCGGAGCGCTTTATACAGGATGCGGGTACGGCATACTTCTGAAACAACCAATAATTGACATCCGCTTCATGGTTACCTGGCTTTGAAGAAATCCCTGGGTGTATCGGCTACCAGTTTCCGACCTTCCCGGGCTGCATTGATTGCAGCATCGAACAAAGGAAAGGAAATTCTATTTTGCATGGCAGTATGAGCATCCAGTATTATAAATAACTCTGATATTCAACGAAGTTGTTGCTGTATCCGAATTCGCATCCATGACCTGCACGGTAAAATCATGTCCGGTCATCGCCGTGGGATTAATCGGTTGTCCCCAGATGGTGCCAATAGCGGGATCCCAAGGCGCATTCTGCAGCGTCAATCCGAACGGCAAACTAGTGCCGTCGATGAGAGAAAATGTATAGGGAGGCTGGCCGCCCGTCACCCGTAAACCCTCCCAATAATAAACGATGTCCGTTTTTCCATTTGGAGGATGATAAGCACTGACCAGCGCCAGCGATGCTTCGAAGTTCACCGCGACCTCGATTACCCCCTCGGCTGAACTGTATCCATCTACCGCAATGGCGTAATTTGTACCCGTGGAAACGGGAAACGTAATCTGGCTTTGCAGGCCTGTGAAGTCGTCATTTGAGGCGACCGCACTGAGGGAACCGAGCGAACTTCCTGTATAAGCGGCAAGAGTCGTGTCGAAACCACTGCCCTCCGTAGAGATGGTCAGTTGCCCGTCGCCGGGGGCCTCCCAAGACCACCAGACTGAAGCCAACGGCACTGACACACCAGCGTGGCTCGGTTCTCCGGTTTCACCGGTGGCCTCGATGTTGGCACCCGTCGTCGTGGTACTACCGGTCAGGGCGATGCGGTCAACGAAGTTGTCATTTGACGGAGGGCCGATCACCGTAAAGTTTGCGTCACTCCAGTCCGAAGCCGTGTATTCCGCGCCATCCAAACTGCCTGCAGAAATCTTGCCCTGTGTCGTTGGCTGCTCCGGCACAGTCCAGGAGAAGGAACTGTCCCCCACCGGCAACGGTCCGGCAATCTGGGATGTTGTGGTTCCGTCATCAAAAAACAGGTAGACATCGTCGCTACCCGGCAGATCGGCTTGCTTCCAGGTGATGTTCCGGGTGGTGCCACTGATCCAAACCTCGCCGCCGTTCGGCACCGTCACTTCTATCTGCGGGCAAGGACCTTCAGTAGCAAATTTTCTGGCGCCGATTTCAGTCGCCCAACGGTTCCCGGTGTCGGCCCACCCGACCCAACCCCAGGCGTTGCCGCAGGTCCAATCATATCCTGCACCACTGTAATCACCCCAGCGATTTCGATTGCTACTGTCGAGGTTTACGTAGGACGCCTGGCCGGTCACCATAGTCTGTAAAGGGCCGGTGGTCGCCGCTGGTTGGTTGTCATAGATTTTGTACAAACCTGAGACAAACGGTGAATCGGAGCCTGTCCAGCTGCCGAATACAGCCAGGTTGCCGTTGCTGTCAGCGCCCTGCAGCGTGACTGCAGGATAGAAATAATAGTGTCCGCCGCTACTCCATATTAGATCCTGCCATTCATTGGTGTTGGTGTCGGAGTTGAGTTTGACTGTCAACCAACCGGCTGCGTCACCGTTATTATTAACGTCATCGGTCAACGAAAAGAATACCCGCCGGTTCGCATACACCGCATTCATAACCCTCGTATCACCGCCATCGATATCGATGCTGCTGCCGGGCTGATCGATGTTGCTACCGATTCCGTCATAAGCATTGATGCCAATCTCATGCAAAGTGATGGACGGAGCTGCGGCAGGATGTCCCGAAACCTTGACCAATAAAACCTTGTTGCCTGAGTAAGAGAAGGTGTTGACAAAGTATGTCTCACCATTTGCATTGCTTGTGTGAGCTTGCGCCGGCTGCTGTGAGAAAACCTGACCACCGCTGGGCCAGTCCAAATCAACCCATTTCCAGCCATCTGCATCGCCCGCACAATCGGCGTCGAAGATGCCGGGTTTGAGAACCGCGGTATACGATCCTCGAAACCCACCGGAAAAATAAAAATAGTTACCGGAAACGGCAACGCCGTTGCCATCTGTGGCAACGCCGACATAATCCAGCCACGCAGTCGAGGATCCGCTGGTATCCGTAGCGGAGTACAGGAAGGTACACCAACCATCCAGCGGGTTAGACGTCTTCGAGACCGCTATCCAGTAATAGGACTCTGAATTCACATCATCCACGCCCAGAACCAGCATGACGAATTTTCCACGCAGTCCGTCATACACGACACGCGGATCGAACATGCTCCCGTACCAGCCAACAGGCGTATCCAGGAAACTGCTGAACGTTGTGTATCCCTGCAATTCTGTGCCAAGTTTTGTGTAAATGGCAAAACCTGAGTTCACTGCCTCAACGACGTGCCCGGGGCCAACAGCACCAATCGTGTCGGGCGGAATCCAGCCTGAGTTGCTAATCCCCTGCCATTGACGGACGGAGTCGCCGGGTGCGTTGGGGAGGGGGGCATCCGGTATCGGTGGCAGGGTCTCCGGATTGGCCGGCGCTTTAACCAGGAACGGTGATGCCCCATGAAACTGCACTTTGGAGTGTTCCTGACCGAAATCACCCTGAATATGAAAACGTGGCTCCCCGAGGCTTGCTGCAGCGGACGCCGGCGCTATGTTCTTGAGTTGGGTTCCCACACGCACTGGCGCGCCGACCACCGTCGGTGCAGGCCCCTGCATACCCGGATGCGCCGAATCGTCGACAATGCCGGCGGGCTCGGTCTCCGGACTCACCAAAAGAATTGGTTTGCTGAAATCGGCAATGGGTGCTTCCGGCCCGGCAGCTATCGCAAGCACACTCACCGTGAACATGATCATACCGCCGCCCACAATGCTCATGACCGCGGCCCATCGGTGCTGAGATTGTGTATTGATCATACTCATAATGACTGTTTCCCTTGACTCGATTTACATTTTCACAAGATGCGTTTGTCTTATGCTTTATCCTCTTGACTAACTACAGGTAAATTTCACCGAACGGATCACCACCGGATTCAACGGACGGAAATATCTTTGCTTGACACTTCTCGGCAGAATGAGCGGCTCCATGGATATCTGCTCCGCGATGTCCAGGCCTTCGACGATCCGGCCGACCACCATCCATCGCCCGGTTCTCAGTGGCATATCCTCAAGAATAATGCTCAGGCGTGGTGACGCAGTTATTGGCGATCGCGGCACCAACATCACGGAACCTTTCGTGACCGGGAGCGACTCCAGCGCAGTCTCGGAATACACGAAACCGAGTGCCTCATTGATTTCTTTGCGCGACACCCCGATCAGAAAATCTGCTGAATAATTCTCGTACCAGCGGCTAATCCATGCGGAGAGCTGGGGCGAAATACTTTCGCCACGCTTTGCTTTCTGACCACTCTTGAGCAGTTCTCGCTGCATGACATCCATCGCAGCGTTGACGTCCTCGATGCGATCTTCGTGCAGACCGAGCGCATTAGCATCGATCTCTGTGCTGATTTCGAGCAAACCAGTCGGTGGGCGCTCCGAGGTTATGATTTCCAGGTGCGGCTTCGTGTAGTTAAACGTCAGGCCGTCAAAGTAACCCGAATCATTGCTCCCGACCAGTAATTCGTTAAATACAGGTCCGCTCGCCAGTTCGACCAGACGCCGCACCGCGCCGGGTGCGGCGCGTTCGAAAAGTTCGATAACGATGGAATTTTTTTCCAGGCTGAAAACCAGCTGTGGTCTGGCAGATGGCAAATCACACAACGGTTCCGCTTCGCCTGCAACAGCGACCGATGCCGCAATTACGCCCATCGCAGTTAGCAGCAACCGCCACCCGCAGCATATGAGTCTCCGGGCACCCGGCATTCGGGATACACTAAAAACCCTTGTTATTGTTGTCATTATCAAAGAATAGGAAATTTTATCCTGAAGGTCGAATCAATTTAACGCCAAATTGGTCAATATTATCGATAGTTCGGCACACTCAGCACCAATTTGAGGAAAAACGCCCTTCACCATCGGGAACTACCTGATTCGGGCTGTATGCGCCGCGCGGGCAGGGAAAATCTGCGCCATCGCACCGGTTAATGCGGTTACCTCAATCTTGAAAAATAGATTTTCCGTAAGTCGGCATAAATTACTGATTTTATTTAAAAATCTGGCGGAGAGGGAGGGATTCGAACCCCCGGACCCTTTCGAGTCAACGGTTTTCAAGACCGCCGCATTCGACCACTCTGCCACCTCTCCGCGGGCGCATCGGTTCGTGCGCGGCTATTTTAGTCGAGTGATGAAGAATCAGAAAGACCATTCGGTCAGATAGTCAAATATGCTCTCAGACAATATCCGCACCAGGCCACCAATCAGTGTCAGCATTGACCATGCACACAATGAAGCCATATTGACTAAAATAACCACTGATCCCCGGGAAGACTCCATTGAAGAATTTATTGCTGCCTGCTGTCATATGCCTGCTATTCGGCTGGCAAAGTGCCAATTGTGTTGAGATCATTGAAATCAGGGTCGATATTATTAATGGGCGCTACCATGTTTTCGGCCAGAGCCACCTCGACGCGTCAGCTGAATTTATTTATGAAACACTAATAGACTACGATAACTTCCATAAACTCGCCGACGGTATCGCCATCACGAATTTTCTTCCGCCTGATGAACCCGGTCGTCTGCTGGCCTTTTCCCGCTTTAAATCATGCATACTGTTTTTCTGCAAAACTGTCGAGAAACACGAGTATATAGAAGGCAACCCGTATAACTCGATCAATGTACAGGCCATCCCCGAACGTAGTGACTTCAGTTTCAATGAGTCCCGATGGCTGATTGAAACAACCGACGGTAAAACACTGCTGACCTACGAGGCCGAATTCGAAGCCGATTTCTGGATTCCACCCCTGATCGGACCCTGGGCCGTTCACCGCAAACTGGCCCGGACTGCGGAACTGGTCGGCAGCCGCATAGAATGGATGTATGCACGCGGCCTGACACTGTCACAGATCAGCAATTGATTCCGCCCATCCTGAACCCGGCAGCCGGTCTGCAGCCATTAAAAAATGTATAACTGAACACAGCCTGAATGAATCGTATTTATATCAGCTGGCAGGCCCTGAATTTAGGCTACACTGATGACATCAGATTCTTTGTAATATAGACATGATGAACTGCAAATTTTCTCCGCTCGGCCGGTTTGGTTGTAGCATTGTCCTGTTACTGTGGCTTGCAACACCGGTGCTGGCTGCAGAAAAATACCCCCTGTTCGAAGCTGTTTACAAGGCCAAAATCAAAATTGCCGGAGGCAAACTAAAGCTCGCAACTATCCTCAATGAAGCCGGTGGGTATACGTTTGAATACACCGTCATACCCGGCAGGTTGATCAGCCTGTTTACCAACGGCGAACTCAAGGAAACCACCCAATTTGAAGTCATCGACGGCCGGCCGCGTACGCTCGACTACACGTTGATCAACACGATAGGCAGCAAACCGCGGAATGGCCAGGTTACATTTGACTGGATAGAAAATTCCATCAAGGGCAATTACAAAGAAAAAACTATCGACATTCCAATGCCGGAAAATGCCGTCGATCGTGCGCTGTTGCAACTCGTTCTCATGGCCGATCTGAAAAACCATAATCTTAAAGAACAGTATGCTGTCTATAACAAGGATGAGTTCATCCCGGTTAACGTCGAACGGATCGGCACGGAATCAATTACAGTACCGATCGGCACGTTTCCGACCGTAGTACTGCGCCATACCAGCAATGACGGCTCAAGCGAAACTATTCTCTGGTGCGCAGAAAAGCTCAACTATTTGCCGGTACGTATCCAGTCAAGCGATCACGGTAGTAAGGTACTCGTCGCAAACCTGAGCGCCATCAATGGTTTGCTCAGCGAACGGTAGAATCAGGCAGCAGGCAGACAATGCAACCATCACCCGCTCACAACCGGCAACCGGGCTCGCAGGCACGCCAACTCGCAACACTTATACTCTTTATATGGTTACCGATAGTGGCCAGCGCCGGCGACGGTTCGCGCAATACGCAGGCTGACGTACTCGCCATCGGGCTGCCGATCACCGCATTGGCCCTGACCAGTCTGAAAAAGGACCGGCCGGGCACCTGGGCGGCGACAAAATCGCTCGGCCTGACCGTCACCGGCACGCTCGCATTCAATACGCTGGTGCATAAGAACACTCCATCCGCTGACGATGATGATGCCTTTCCATCCGGGCACAGCGCCGTCTCGTTCAGTTCGGCTGCCTTTATACAGCGTCGTTATGGCTGGCAAGCCGGATTGCCGGCCTACGCAGTTGCCGGTTATGTGGGCTGGCTACGGGTTAAAACCGATGAGCATGACTGGGCTGATGTGCTTGGCGGTGCGGCACTTGGCATTGCATCATCGGCGCTGTTTACGCAACGCTGGTCTGAAAAAGTGGTGTTTTCTCCATGGATCGGCCCGGGTGGCACGGGTATCGCAGTACATGCAAGCTGGTAACCGGAGACCTGAACCGGGATGACAACATGTGACAATTGAGAACGACACAGCACAAGAGATCGCGTTAGCGCCGGATCACGGCTGCAACCAAGATAAACATATTCGGGCAAAGGCTTGCACACCATGAATACACCTTCAAGGCAACAAAGAATGGACTGCAGCAAACTGCAAAAAATACTGAGACGAAATGTGGGCAATGCAATCGTTGATTACCGGATGATAGCTGACGGCGATCGGGTCATGGTCTGCCTTTCCGGCGGCAAGGATTCACACGTGCTGCTCGATATCCTGATGAATCTACGTAACCATGCACCAATCGATTTTGAAATCGTGGCCGTTAACATGGACCAGAAACAACCCGGCTTTCCGACTGATGTACTACCAGCGTATCTTGACTCACTGAATATCGAATACCACATTGTTGAACAGGACACGTATTCAGTCGTCAAGCAAAAAATCCCGGAGGGCAAGACTTCATGTGGTTTGTGCTCACGCCTGCGGCGCGGGACGCTGTACGCATTTGCCGAAAAGATAGGCGCAGACAAGATTGCGCTGGGCCATCACCGGGACGATATTGTCGAAACACTGTTCTTAAATATGTTCTTTGGCTCCAAACTGGCCGCGATGCCGCCCAAGCTCCTGTCGGATGACAAGCGTAACATTGTCATTCGACCACTTGCCTATTGTGGTGAACAGGATATTGAGCAATACGCATCGATCAGGGCATTTCCGATCATTCCCTGCAATCTGTGTGGTTCCCAGCCCAATCTGCAGCGGCAAAAAATCAAACATATGCTCGCCGACTGGGAACGCGTCGATCCTGACCGGGTCGCGAGTATTTTTCGTGCACTGCAAAATATCGCATTGAGTCAGCTTGCCGACACCAGCCGGTTTGATTTTTCCGGACTACAGATAGACCGCAGTAAGGAAAAAACTCCCTACCCGTTTACTGAAGCGGGAGTCAGCAGATCCGGAAATGAACAACCGGTAGAGTTTATCAATACATTTGGTAATCTAAATCAGATGAGTGAGAATTAGTTAACCTATCAATTTAACGGTTCTTCCTGAGGTACCCGCAACATGCCCATCATGGAAACATCAGATCTGACTGCCAGGCAATACTGGGAACAGGTCAAGAGCAACCCCAATCGCGCAAGGTTCGGGTTCGGCGCCAAGGCTGCTGTCATCAACGTCGATCTGCAGCGAGCCTATACCGATATCGATGCGTTCAAAACCGCCTATCAAACCAACCCGCAACAGATCGATTACATCAATGAGATATCCGCACTGGCGCGCACCAAAAATATGCCGGTGATCTGGACCCATGTTGCATATATGGATAATGCCGATGATGCGGGTACCTGGGGAACACGTACAAACACACCGGATTCACTGCAAAACATCAAAATCGGTGACCCGCGAGCCGAACTTGACCCGCGCCTGCAGATTGATAAAGCTGCTGATGCCGTGATCAACAAACGTATGGCAAGCGTATTTCACGATACGCCGATCCTGTCGCTGTTGATCTGGCACCAGGCAGATACCGTCATTTTGACTGGCGGCAGCACCTCGGGATGCATCCGGGCCAGCGCTGTCGCAGCGCTGTCGTATGGATTTCGCACCATCGTCGCCGAGGAGTGTGTCGCGGACAAACATGAGATACCGCATTTCGCAAACCTGTGCGACCTGATGCTCAAATATGCCGATATCGAACCGGTATCAAAGATCCGTGAGTGGTTGCATGATCATCCGGGATGCCGCCCGATCCGCGCAGCTCGCGGCTGTGAATTCTAGTCAGACAGTTTATATTTGCCCCGCTGTGGCCCCGCCCGGTCGGCAAGATCCGCCGACACTTAACCGGCAACCGTTTAACCATGATCGGGCCATTGCAATCCTATTAATGCATAGTTATTATATATTTAGGTCGCGAGTTCCTCGCCATAAATTTTAATTCCATAAATTTGCATATTACATTTTTTGCGAACTATGCTTTCAGTGCCCTGATCTATCTTGGCACTCAACTCGTAGCGTCGTATCACTATTAATAATTTCGTTGACGATTACGACATACCAAAAAAATCTTATGAGAATTGTAAATCTTCTGGCCCACGCCAGGGCTTATGCCCGCAAACGACGGCTCCCAAGGGGCGCCAAAACCGGCTCGACAGGCTGATAAGATCATGCGCGGGAAATTTATAAGGTTGAGGGAGATTTCTGCAATATTACGCCATCAAAATGCCGGGAAACGTGGTGGCGTCAATGATGCTGAATTGGACTCCGCTTACTATCGGACACACCGGGAAACGTCCGATTAACTTTGTTGGAGACCTGGCAACAGCGGGAACGACAACTTTACCTGTCACTCCCGGATTATTTGATATAGCAAGCACTGGAGGTGCAAAAGTGAGAATGAGTATTGGGACAATCGCAGTAGTAGCGATAGCATTGACAAACATGTCGGCAGCAACGGCTGGTGACCCGGCGGCTGCCGCCGGCAAGGCCAAAACACTTTGTGCGGCCTGTCACGGACCTAATGGCGTCAGCATGAATCCACTCTGGCCAAATCTAGCCGGGCAGCAGGAGCAGTATCTGGCCAAAGCCCTTAGTGATTATCGAGCCGGGAACAGAACTGATCCAACCATGGCGCCACTGGCGAAATCTCTGACTGACAAGGAAATAGAGGATCTTGCTGCCTATTACACAGGGTTATAATCTGAATACTTAACAGGTTTAACCAACTGTGCCGGCATCGAGCGAATCCTGACCGGTTCGCCGACTAACAGCCGCTCCTGTGAGCGGCTGTTAGTTATTTTCTTCACAGAATTGAAACACGAATGTGCCAATACACAGCTACTTTACACTATAGCCAAACCATCACAATGGTTTGAAAGGCTGTGTATGATTCACCTTCCGATTACCCGGTGAATTTCAGCCAACGCCTTGTGCACACAATCTTCGCCTTCCTTAATTGTCTCGGCAGCATGATGCAACTCCAACATGCCAATATGGGCGAGCTGAGGTGAGAGCAGGACTTCAGCCGGATCGCCAGCAAGTCGGCTTCTCGTAATCCTGTCCTGAACAATATAGATGGAGTTGGCAATTGAATAGAATAAGCTGGGGGACTCATCTATATCACTGCGACTTCGAAAGAAGGAATTTGAATATTCCTTCGCCTGTTGCTTTATGTTGCCCAATACACCCGTATTATCCTGGGGATTCTCTTCCTGCATTTCATTCTTGTGTTTGCCAATCATGCCTGAATTCAGGTTGACAGCAATTACAATGTCCGCTCCCAAGGCACGACATGTGCTAACCGGCACAGGATTAACCAGGCCGCCATCAACCACCCGGCGCTGATTGTGATGCACCGCTGGAAACAGTCCCGGCAATGCCATCGAGGCCCGAACCGCATCAGCAAGTCTGCCTTCCGTAAACCAGACCTCATGACCTGTATCAAGGTCAGTTGACACGGTTCCAAACTTCTTTGGCATGTTTTCGATATATTGGTCAGCAGCAGCTACATAACTGTCCAGAAACCAATTCAATCGTTTTGTATCGACAAAACCGGATTGAGAGATGCTGATATCGAAAAACCTGAGCACATCACTACGCGTTGAGCCAAGAACCCAATTTTCAAGTTTCTCCAGGTTGCCGGTAACGTATGCGCCGCCAATAATGGCGCCAACCGACGTGCCGCAGACAATATCGGGCTCGATGCCTTCCCTGGATAACGCCTTGATCACGCCAATATGTGACCAACCGCGTGAAGCACCTGATCCCAGGGCAAGTCCGATTTTTGGTTTAAAAATTGTACTATTCAAGTATTCAGACCTGGCAGACTGGACATATATTATGCCTGGATGCGGATTATAGATGATTCAGCTTCCGGGCTTGTATACCTCCCTGTCGAACCTGATCAATGAACCTGAAGGCCTGGCGCGGAGACCATTCAGTTCCTCAAAGTCCGGCTGCGCAAGAGATCTCACCAATCGTTAACACAGACCTGCCAATGGTAACTTTGCTTACGAAAAGAGCCAAAAAATGAAACCCCGGATGCCTGAAGAAATCAGGATCCCCCGGCTGTTACCTGGTACACAGGCTATCGATAATGCCGTAAAAATTTCTTTTGCTTATGCTCGGGATCATGACGCACATGCCGTTATATGACATTGGTAGCTTATGAGTCCGTTTGCGAGTTCGTCAAAGACTATTTGCGCGACCGGGCAACCTGATCGCAGCTTGTATACATCATGATGTTAATGCGGTTTCAGCAACATTAAGAAATACGCAACAACAACCAGCAGAAAATGACCAGTCTGCAGAATAATCTGCATACCTGCTTTAATTGCACTACCATCTTTCGCCACAACTAACCGAGCCGGCTTGGTAACAAACATAAGCGCGGCGCTATAAAAGGCCATAATCATCAGGCTCAGCCACAACCAGAGCTCTGAAAATGACCATGAACCAAGGATTGCGGCGATAACTCCCGTAAGGGTCAAAATTACTGCCACGATATTTTCAAAAAGCCCGACAATGTTGGCTCTTTTGATCAGGTTCTTGTTGGCCTGATCAACACCCGGATTAACCGCCGTCAATACAGCAATCCAAATGGAAACAAGCGCCAGGAAACCAAGCGCTATAGCCGTACCAATATGCAACAAACCAATTAATGGAGAAAAACTCATAACGATAATCTCCGTAAGAAGAATTATTCAGCTATTGCCCCGGGCGCCTGTTCTGCAGAGTCTGAATTATCCGACTCAACTTGTTCAGTTTGAATCTCCACTCGCGCAAAATCCAAGGAATCAAGCACGCCTATGCCAATACGAATACTTTCCCGCGCAGCACCCTGCATCGCTACAAGCACTCGGTTGGCACCGCGAAACCCGCCTTCGAAAAATCCCCCGGTATAAGTTGAGTGGATATTTTCATGCAACAATTCAGTTTTATCCGCAGTACGATGAAGTGTCCAGACCGTATTCATGTTAACTGTCATGCGTAAACTAAATGACGGTGTAGCAACTTTAATGACCCGAATATTAAGAAAATATGGGGTTAAACTGCTGATTTCATGATTGGAGAACGTTCCATCTGCACGAATCATCGGCATGATTATTTCAGTTTTTCCTGAATTATCAACAGCGGAGAAAATACCGCTGGATTTAATCGCATCAATCGCGGCCTGCTCAAAATAATCCGTTGTAATACCGGCGGAAGCACCACTTACCGCCACCGCAACCGAACCTGGTTTATTTTCTTCTACTACCGACGGATTTTTTGCAACCGTGGTTTCAGCCATTGCTGCCATTGAGAGAAATATCAGTAGGTTACTGAAAATAATGGCAATACATAACTTACGGAGAATGCATTGATTGTCAAAAATATTCACTGCTCATCTCCAATAATTTCATCGGACGGTTTTCTGGCCATCAGCGCTTACAGCAGATCTAAGGGCCAGCGTATAAATGCAATTACAGGATTATATCGTTACTTATCCCGGCCTTGGGTGTTCTAAATATGGATTTTCACCATTTTTTGCCTGAAGCAGTGATCCTGACCAATCCCTCACCATTCATAACACTGAATATGACTGATATAAAGAAGCGGGCCCTGCAGAGCGTCAGTCAACCTGGTTGAATGACTCCCTACAGGGCCCTTGGTTTTACATTAGACCCCAAAACAACAGGGTCTTGTTAGTAGCTGTGCTTCTAACCTCCCAGAGATGGGTTGTTCTGCTCAGCCCACTCACTTTCGTAAACCGTCCATTCACCCTGCTCAACCTCTTCTTCCTTACGACGCAGCTTGAAGCCACGGGAAAGGATGAACCACATCAGTGGCAGCAAGCCGCCCCAGATGAACACGGCACCACCGATTGTGCGGCAGTAGGTCAGGAACGAGAACACAGGACCCGTTACGATTTCTGATGAACGGGCATACCAGGTACCTTCAGTGTATGCGATCCAGGTCTGGTACAGACCGACCGGGAACAGATCCAGAAACATCATCAGTACCAGGCCAATATTCAAAGACCAGAAAGATGTGCGCACCAGCTTCGGATTCCAGGCTGATTTATGGAACAAGTGCTGGCAGCAGAACAACATTCCGCCCAGTGCAATGTTTCCTTTGACACCAAACATGGCCGCATGAGCATGATTGCCGGTAAGGTAGGTTGCATGCTCATAGTAGTTGACGATCGGCAGGTTAACGACCGAGCCAAATACCCCAGCTCCGAAAATATTCCAGAAATTAACGCCAAGGATAAATAACCAGACTCCTTCCATCACGATGGTCTGTTTTCCTTCAACCACGTTCTTATTAGCCGTGAGTCCTTCCTGTCGCATCTGCCATGCATCCAGCGTCAGCAGGAGCAGCGGCAATACTTGCAGGGTGGAGAACACGCTACCAAGAGCAATGATACCGGTCGGCTTGGCAATCCAGTAGAAGTTATGGGAAATACCGATCGTTGCAGTGATAAGGAAAAGCATCACAGCAAGGAAGATAACCCGCTCCGCCATCATCCGGGTGATCAGGCCCATCTGCACGAGCATGTAACCGACGATAACGGTCGTGAACACTTCAAAAGTGACCTCAACCCACATATGCACGACCATCCAGCGCCAATAATCAGAGATAGCAAAATTCATCTCTGGTTGCACTAACAGTCCGAAGAACAGGAACATCACCATGATGCCACTGCCATAAAGCAACCATGATGGAACTGACCACAGATTCCTTCGGGTCAGCCATGGCTTGACAGCGCGGTAAATGATTCCAATCCACAGGGCAAATGCAGCCAGCAAGGTGAACTGGAAGAATCGACCAAGTTCCATGAATTCCCAGCCCTGGCTACCAAACCAGTATGACATGCTGTCGCTCAACATACCTGTCTGACCCATGTAAATTCCAACCAGCGCGCCGCCGCCTGTGACAACACACAGAACAAACAGCAGGTTGATCAGGGCCTTCTGGCCAGGCGGAACTTTTGAAATCCTGGGCAGGAAAAAGATCGTATAACCGACCCAACACATAAAGAACCAGAAAATTTGCAACAGAGTATGGTAACTCCGAGCAACCTGGAAGGGGATAATATCATTCAACGAAACGCCGCCAGGACGGATAAAGTCCGTGGCCGCAATAACACCGCCAATAATCTGCACCCCGAATACGATAACGGCCAGCACAAAGAACTTATACGTAGCCCGCTGTGTAGGACGGACATATTCATTTTCAAGGTCATACGTAGTAAGTGACTGACCGCCATTCCTGGTGGACGAGTCAAACACATCAACCGGCTGTTCTTTCATTTGGCCGTAGGCGTACAGGACTACCATGACGCCAACAAAGAGAGCAAAAATTGAGAACACACTCCAGAAGAACGTTGCCGCTGTAGGACTGTTACCGGCATCCTTATCGCCCGGCCAGTTATGCGTATAACTATAGTTCTCACCCGGTCGATTCGTCGAGGCAACCCAACCGCCCCAGAAGAAGAATGCTGATAAAGCTCGCAGGTCATCCGGATCAGAAATATGACCAGACGGCAAAAACGCTTCATTCGAAGGGTTAGCGCAGTCACGATAACATTGCGTGTAGTCAGGATTAGTAAACATCTGCGTGTAATGATCATTCAGGTCATTAAAGGCCTGAATCTGGGCATCATTAATATGAATAATCCCGGCGTTCTCATCGTATGTATTCTCATGAACCTCTAGCTTCACCCGCGATGCGATAGCGCCATGATCATGCTTGTCCAAAACTACGCCGCTATTCTCCTTTTCCTGAGCATAGAAGCCTCTCATACCAATGACAGTCCGATGTAAAGCATCGGCGGTGAAATCCGGCCCTCGTTCAGCACCATCACCCCAGAATGAGCCGTAGCTCATCAGGCCTCTGATGTGAAACAGTTCCTGTCCGCGTTTGATTTGCTGTTGGGAAATCACTGTTTCGCCGGTGGCCGATACATAATCAACCAGTGGCGGAGCCCCGGTATATGTCGCCCCACCAAGATAGATAAGACCGGCAATACATATAGTGGCAACAATCAAAAAATGGGTTAACCAGTTTTTCTTATTTACCAGCCATAATGCCAAGTTTTGTTGATTTGCATTACTCATTATCAGGCTCCTTGAAATAGCGACCGCCAAAGCATATCTCTACGGTTCACTTTATAATTTACAATTCTAATTGAAAATCAGGTTCATTCGCGTCCGCCAAATGACCTACACCGCCAACTAATCCAGATAGCCAAGGCGGAAACCTTCTGCCACTATTGCTGCACGGGTAGCAACGTTGAGCTTGCTGCGCATCCTCTCAACATGCGTTCGCACCGTGGACTGGCTAAGGCCCAGATGAGCCGCTACAGATGAAGTGGTTTGCCCTTCAGCAAGCAGCGTCAGTATGTCTTGTTCGCGAGGACTCAGAATCTGCCAGGCTTTCGGCGCATCATTGCCCACATGGCTTAAGGTACAGACCACCATCCCGCTTACCGGGACACAGCTGAGCTGGTTACGCTGGCCCCCCAGCTTGATCTCGGCATTCAGGGTGTAATCCTTACCAACTGACAATAGTTTGACTACGCATCCTTCACGACACGGCAAATTATCAGTGTTTTCGAGTGAGCCCATGAGATCCCAGCAATATTTACCGGTTCCCGACCCCAGCAATCGCTTGGCGGATTTATTCTGGGCAATAACGTTGCCTTCACTGCCAGCAATAACCACCGGACGCGAATTATCAAACATATTCTGGTATGAATCAGGACTTAACATAACCAACCCCAGAAAAATATAGACCTTAAATCAAATATAACCAAAATTGGGAATCTCCAGCTTTAGCAGAAAATAATTTACAAGGTCAATTTTACAATGTAGTTTAATAAAACTATCACTATTCAGTAATTTACAGAGCAGCAGGTACAATGTATATACGTAATAAACCTAATAAAACAGACGGAGAGTGAGTGTTTGCCGGTAATTTGACTACATCAGCCTCAGTAATACCTGCCCCCCGTGGGGCTTCAAATACAAGGGACGCATCTGCGAAAATCCAGCACAAAAGTTCAACTTTAGGATTTAAGCTATTCTTGGATGTGATGATGAAGCCCCGCAAAGAGGTGAGATCGGCAACAATCCGAGCATCCATCCCACAACTTGAGCATCCACCCAAACTGGAATTTTTTGCTTGAATAGCAGAATATGTTTACCCCGATATGAATAAAAACATCCTTTCATGGTTCAAATCTTTCCTGAACCGCACTCCTACAGATGGCCACTTTGAATCCCGCCACGAAAACGGTCAAATAAAATTAACCGGCAGTTACAAAGACGGCCACCAGGACGGACTATGGGAGACGTACTACGAGAATGGACAACTGGAATCCAAAGGATTCTACAAATACGGGGTTGAGAATGGCCCGTGGGAGAGATACTTCGAGTCCGGTCAGATCAAATTCAAGGGACATTATAAAGATAACAAGTTAGATGGCCCCCAGGAGTGGTTTCACAGCAATGGTCAGTTACGGGAAAAGCAAACCTATATTGACGGGAAGAGAGATGCACTATGGGCGTTCTTCTACGATAACGGTCAGTTAAAATCCACAGGTAATTACATAGTTGGCAAACGGAATGGGGCATTTGAAATTTTCTACCACAATGGTCAGCTAAGGTCTCATGGAAGCCACAAGGACGATAAACGCGAGGGCGACTACCGGTCATACCATGAAAACAGTCAACTGGAATCCAAAGGACTCTACAAAAACGGCAAACGTGATGGCCTGTGGGAAAGTTTCCACAATAACGGTCAACTGGAATCCAAAGGAAACTGGACAGAAGGGAAGCAGGGTGCGATCTGGGAAACTTTCCACCAAAACGGCCAGTTAAAATCAACAGGAAAATATACAAACGGAAAGCGAGAGGGTCCCTTTGAAGAATTCTGTGAAAAAGGTCGCTTAATAGTTAAAGAACACTACAAAAATGGCAAGCAAGATGGTGTATATGAGTCTTACGACGAAAATGGTCAATTGAAAACCAGAGGTGTATTCAATAATGGCGAACTGGATGGCCCGTCTGAATTGTACAAAGATGGCATTCTGCAATAAACCATCAGGATCTTTTCTTGGTCGGATGAGCCATTTCCCATTTGAGAACTGAATTATGGCTACAAAATTCCGCTGGCTGTTAAAACTGGTTAGTTTGCTTCCGGATGGCCCATGGATATGGGGCGCCAAGGCTCGACAATTGGAAGCAAAGGGAAGCTATCAAGATGGCCTCCAGGAGGGGCCATGGGAAATGTACTATGAGAACGGCCAACTGGAATTTAAAGGGAATTATAAAAAAGGAAAACGAGACGGCCCCTGGGAAATGTACTACGAGAGCGGACAATTAAAAGTTAAAGGCGGCTCAATAAGGGGCAGGCCGCATGGTATTTTCGAGAGGTACCATGAAAACGGCCAATTGGAAGAAAAATCAATCTATAGAAATGGTGAACAGTACGGATCTTTCGAGACTTACCATGAAAATGGACAACTGCGCTCGAAAGGCAGTTATGTGCACGGCTCATTGGATGGCCTTAGTAAACTGGATGGCCCCATGGAGGCCTACTATGAAAATGGCCAATTGAGAAAAAAGGGTCGCTACCATGACGGTGACATGGAAGGCTCCTGGGAGTTTTACTACGACAACGGCCAACTGGGTAAAACTGAAAACTACAATAACGGTATTCTGGATGGTCTTTGGGAGTTCTATGATAGAGACGGCAACCTGAAAGAAAAAAGAAACTACTAGCCGCATCAGGTTGGCTGAAAACCGGGGTCTGCCCAAAAAATATTAGCGCTCCAGCAATTTCAATTTATCGGGCACTCCGTCCCATTCCTCAGCATCGGGTAGTGGCGCGGTCTTTTCGGAGATATTGGGCCAGATGGCTGCCAACTCTGCATTCAAGCGAATAAATCCCCGTTGCTCCTGGGGCACCTCTCTCTCCTCCATGATGGCATCAACCGGGCATGCAGACGGGCAGATTGCACAGTCAATACACTCCCGCGGATCAATCACAAGAAAATTCGGACCTTCATAAAAACTATCCACCGGGCAAATATCCGCACAGTGCGTGTGTTTACAATTAATACAGTTTTCGGTAACAACAAAAGGCATGGGTGCGCTCGCAAAAATTACATCCGGTTTAGAGTCAGCCAGTTAGAAATCAGTAGAAGTCGAACCAACCACCACAACTGATCGCATACATAACAACATCCTTAAACTCTATTTTATCAATTTTAAAAAAAATATTGCTCACTGACAGATGACTGATATGAAATATGCAAAACATTCTGTATGTCTCACCAAACCCTCACGACGATAAAGATGAAATGCGCATTAGCTGCACCGTGGACAATGACCTGATTACGCGGCATGGCATTTACCCTCAAATACTCCTAAACTACTGATTAGTAAGTACAATTATCTTTCTTAAAATTATCTGGCAAAAAATATGCGGTCAGTCCCATTAATTAACGGGGTAGAATATACGCAACCTGAAGCTCAAGAAATACCGGAGAGGGAAATATGCAAACATTTGGCCTCAACTACGAGGTGAAGCACGGATGTATCGAAGATTTCAAGAATTCCTTGATGCAGTTGATCGACACGATGAAGAACTGTGACGGCCATGTTGAGACAAAACTCTTTGCGGACGTTTTTCAACCTAATTCGATGATGATTTACTCAAATTGGGAAACAAAAAGCAAATTTGCTGATTTTGTAAAGTCTGACATTTTCAAACAAGCGCTGAATGAAGCTGTCGACATGCTGGAGAGTAAACCAAGCCACTTTTTGGGCACGGATATTCGACTCATAAAGCCGGCGCATGACAATTGACATTGATCTCGTATTAGATTCCTCCCTGCCTCAGAACCGGTTGACCGAACTCGGCCTGTTAGCCGAACAGTACGGTATCCGCACGGTCTGGAATGCGAGCTATCTCGATGGCCGCGATCCGCTAACGAATATGTCCGACCTCGCGCGCCGCTCGACATCTGTCCGGGTCGCACCCATGGCGCTTAATGCATACGAGATGCACCCATATCGAATAGGTATGGCGTTGCTGACACTGAATGAGATTGCCAACGGCCGCGCACAAACAATGATCGGCGGCGGCGGCGAAGTTGTCATGGCGCTGGACATTCCATTTGAAAAACGAGTCCGCTATGTTCGTGAGTGCCTCGAAATTGTCAAAGGCATGTGCACCAGCCGCCCGTTCAGTTACGAGGGAGAGTTATTCAGAATAAGCAACTATGATCCACAATGGGTTACGGCCGAACCCCCCGTCCTCTATGCCGGTGCAAACCGCCCACAAATGTTACAAATGGCTGCAAAATTTGCGGACGGTATTTTCATGAGCGACCTGTCACCTTCACTGTCGCGTAGCGCGATAAATACCGTACATGAGCGCATGGCCGAAATTGGTCGCTCACCCGCAGGCTTTCGTTGCAACAATTTCATGGCCTGGTATGTTTATGACGATCCCGAAGAAGCACGGCATGAAGCAAAACGCTGGATCGGCTTCCGTGCAATTTTCCGTGAATACATGATGCGTGAATTTATGAGCGCAGAAGATTTCGCAATCATCCTCGAGCACATCCCACAGATTTATGCCATGGCTTCGAAAAACGAGAGCTCTGTCGACGGCGTACCCGATGAATTGCTGGATCAGTGTGTCGATAACCTGACACTGACGGGTGGTGTTGACGACCTCGACCGAATAATCGAACACCTGCTTGAATTCAAAGACATCGGCCTAACCGAAATCTGTCTGGAAGTAAAAAATTATCCGGAGCAGGGCATCAGACTAATCGGCGAACGCATCCTGCCTGCCATTCAGTAACAGCACTCATGGCCAGCATAACTCGCTACAATTAATGGATCTGGTTAGGGATTTTGTATCTCTATTTGCGGGAACCTACTGATCAGCATTAATGCATAGACTGCTCATGATTATGAAACCAAACATAAATAATTTTATTCGCCAACATCAATTACCGAAAGAATTTAATCGCCTGATTGATAAACACTACAACCCCTTGGTCTCATGGCTGCAACAACAGCAGAAAACCGGAGAGACCCTGTTGCTCGGTATAAACGGTGCCCAGGGAACCGGCAAATCAACGCTGGCAGATTACCTGAAACTTGCGCTCACCGAAGCTGATAACTGGCGCGTCGCAGTGCTGTCAATTGACGATTTTTACCTGACGAAAGAAGAACGTAGAAAGCTAAGCAAGACGATCCACCCGTTGCTAATGACTCGAGGTGTCCCCGGCACGCACGATCTGCAATTACTATCTACCTGCATCGAGGAACTTGGCAGCCTCGACTCACTAAATACATTGCCCTTGCCACGATTTGACAAAGCACAGGATGATCGCGCTGCCGCAGAGACCTGGCCTGTTGTGACCGGCCCGATCGATCTCATAATTCTTGAAGGATGGTGTGTCGGCAGTTCGGCACAAACCTCAGCCGCATTATCGAAACCAGTCAATCAACTTGAACGTGACAGGGATCCGACCGGCACGTGGCGGCAGCATGTGAACAGGCAACTTGAGACCGGGTATGAAACTTTATTTGCCAAACTGGATTACCTGTTCTTTTTACAGGCACCCGACTTTGAGGCTGTATTTCGCTGGCGCCTTGTGCAAGAAGAAAAACTTGCCGCAAGTTCCGCCAATGATGACCCCGGCATCATGGATCGAAAACAACTTGCTGAGTTTATGCAGCACTATGAACGACTGACCAGAACCGGCTTTGCCACACTACCGGAAATTTCTGATGTTATCCTCGAACTGGATCAGAATCATGACTGCGTGCGCTGCCACTACACCACACACGACAAATAATGCTCATTACCAGGCCACCCGACACCAACACGGCCCAGGCTTTGGCATGGATAATTTTTACAGGAGCAGGCCCACTGAATTCAGGAACACCTATGTGCCGATTATAAGTTCTTAATCCCGGCACAGACGGGCTTTAGCGATATGTTTCAACATTCAGGCTGATCAGGAGGCCATTCTCTTTATCCATGTGCGGAAAATATGCCTGCGAATGATCGTCATGGTTCTTATGAATGGTTTCTCTCCAGTCATACCTTTGAACGTCCTTGAAACCGCATGATTGGAGAATCTGCCGCAAAGATTCATAATCATAAACCGTCTTGTGATAAATCCGGCTCAGAGGCTTTGTCCCCGGGATCTCTCTTCTCCCATACAAGGGACCGAGTACATTTTTTAAATCGCCGGTCAGTTCATAAACTTTAATCAGCGCACTAAAATCTGGAACAGCCAGGCGAAGAATCCCCCCCGGTTTCAAAACCCGCCTCCATTCCTTTAGAACATCGACGACTTCCAGACCGTCAAAATACTCAAGAACATGGCACGCATAAATCAAATCGACCTGTTTATCCTCCAGGAAGGACAAATCACGAACATCACACTGTTTATCAATGTGCGAATGCTCGGCCAGATCAACATGAACAAAACCAGGTATGTAGCGTTCACCGCATCCCAGATGAAGTTGCAGCAAAACTATAGCTCCCGGAAATACTTCTTCACTGTATCGCAAATTCTATTAATTTCGTCATCAGTCAGGAGAAGTGAAGAAGGAAGCCACAGCCCTCTTGATGAGTAGTGCTCTGTGACAGGAAAAGAAGCGCCATAACCATAGGCACGCTGAGAATGAATGGGCGGATAAATAGGCCGAGACCCGAACCCGTTCTGAGTTAAATAATCCTGCAAAATATCCCGATTATCAACGTAAACATCAATAAACCACGGTGTCGTTTCGTCTGTTTCCGTAGGAATAAGCTCTAACGCCTCTATGTCATAAAGTCGATCTGAATAAATATTGTATATCTCTTTTTTTCTACTAACTCTCCAATCCAGATTGCTCATTTGCGTGTTGCCGATAACTGCCTGAAGATCAGTAAATTTAAAATTGTAGCCGATCGAGTCATGTACGTCGTTCCCGCCCCCCAGCCTGCCAAAGTCCTTTATTTTCCCGAGACGAGCGGCGATATTTTCATCATCCGTAACGAGAGCCCCACCCTGACCAGTAGTAATAATCTTCGGCGAACTAAAGGAAAAAACGCCTATCTCTCCGAATGTTCCTAAATGCCTGCCTTTGCAGGTCGAGCCCAAAGACTGGGCGGCATCCTCAATTAAATAAATATCTTTACGTCGGCAAAGCTCTATGAACTCATCTAAATCATTTGCTCGACCGTTAAAAGAAACATGAATCAATGCCTTTGTTCTGGGCGTGATTGCTTCAGCTGCCTTCTCAATGTCCATGCATAGCGACGACTTATCAATATCGACAAATATTGGCTTTGCCCCGATAAGCGTTGCGCAATTGGCTGTAGCTATCATAGTTAGATCCGGCACCAGAACCTCATCACCAACCCCGATACCAAACGCGAGCAAAGATGAAGTTAAAGCAATGGTTCCGTTGTTGACTGCGAAACAAAAACGGGCACCCGTATACTCTGCAATACGTCGCTCAAATTCCTGGGTCTCCCTGAATTCGGTCAGCCATCCTCCGGATTGCAGGTATCGAGTCATGGCCTCGACTTCTTTTTCGTCGAGACAAGGCTCCATCTGCGGAATAAAATCCTGGGCCGGCACTCAGAACTTCTCCTTGTCTTTATCAACGCTCACAAAAGGCCCTGTTTTCGCCTCCAGAACCTGGGTGTCATCCTCAAGGATCTCGTACCCATGCCCTCCTTCAGCCAGGACCACGAAGTCTCCTGCCCCAAGAATATAGTCACCGACTTTCTTTCTTTCCTCATCATAAATAAATAATTTCAGACGACCTTTCTTTACATAGGCCATTTCGTGAGTTTTTGTAACCGGTCTTTCATATTCCTTATGAATATGAGAATCCAAATGAGTGCCTTTATCGTACTGCCAGGTTCCGACCTGAATAAAAAGGGAATCGGGCGTTATGAAATTAAGACCCTCACTCCAGTCCTCAGCACGGTGAATAATCGCCATGATGCGATCGTCTTGTTTGATAATTTCCATAGGCTCTTCAGATTATTCCACACCTGCTGCAACTAAATGGTTTGGTAGGTAGAGAACGGTTTATAAAACTGGTACAGCTCGACAAGTTCTTCAATGCCCTGCTCCATGGAACAGGTAGTTTTGTAACCAAGCTGCCTTATTTTCTCAAATGAGATGGTAAAACTTCGCATATCCGGATCGTCAATTTTTGTCTGAATCAGCTCACAATTCGTAATCGCTTTCAATTGCTCGGCAATCTCAAGTTTGGTGAAGTTCATCTCTTCCTTACCCGCATTATAGATATGCCCCTGCATGGCTTGCGAATGCTCGAGAGCGAACAGATATGCCTGCACGGCATCGTTAATATGCATAAACGTCCTTCGCGCAAGTGGCTCAAACAGAACAATGCATCGCTCATGTACCGCCCGATAGGCAAAGTCATTGGCCAACAGGTCAACGCGCATCTTTGGGCTGACGCCAAAAATTGTGGCGAATCTCAGAGAAATTGAATTTTCCCTTTCCATCATCACCTCTTCTGCCTGGTGCTTCGTAATCCCATAGAGGCTGGTGGGTTTTATCGGCGTCTCCTCCGTGCATATGGCATCTGTATTACCGTAGAAAGATGTTGTAGATGCGTTGACCAAAAGCTGATCCTTTGACAATAGATCTACAAGTTTCCTGGTGGCATCGACATTAATATAGTGTGCGGCACTGGGATTTGCTTCACATGCTGGATAGCCGCTGATTCCGGCAAGATGAAAAATAGCATCATAATCCTTAATGAGATCACTCAAATCGTTCCGAATATCGCGCTTGATCACACTAAGATTATGATTTGGAATCAGATGCATCACCGAATCATAACCATACATAAAATTATCTAATATCGTTACCTTATGAGCCTGATCCAACAGAGCTTTGCTTAACACAACCCCGACATACCCTGCTCCACCAGTCACTAATACCTTCACACCTACCTCCAAAAAAATTTAAGTTCTTCTGCATCAAAGCATCAATACAGGCTGAGCCAAATTCAGTCAACGGTTGCAATTCAGAATCGAATCAAATGAACTAACCATGCCTAACCATGAAGCATCATGGGGAATCAAACTCTACTATACATGATGAGCAAATTAACAACCCACCTGGGTTCACAGTATGCCTAACCCCATAAAATAATCTGCAGATAAACGCCCGGAAGATAATCGCCTGCTTCTCTGTAGAGAACCAGCTTAAATTTTATATTTACCATTAAAAATGGAATACATGCCTTGAGCTAATAGCTGACATGACGACAACCATTTTTTACAGGAGAACCCCTGGACAGCGGCGGGCATCGCCCTGATCCCCGATTACAGTCGCAGATAATGACAATACTCTGTCCGCGCACACAAATACATGACCTAACCGCGCTCCTCGCACCAGGAGCCCCATATATGTCGATAGGTATTTTCCATCTGTAGCGCAAAAGCAGCCGGGTTCATCAATGCAGAGCCTTGCATGCGCTCGCGCAGGTTCGCTCGCAGCGCAGCCCTTTGTTGAACATCATCGGCAAGGGACTGCGCCAACGACAGATATGACGCCTGATCATGTGCAATAAATTCTGTCAGACCCACCTGATGCAGGATGCTGGAAGCCAGCCTACCGACATGACAACGCCCGCTCAGGGTTATTACCGGAACCCCCATCCACAGTGCTTCACAAGTTGTCGTCGCACCATTGTACGGAAAGGTATCAAGCGCGATATCAATCTGCGAATAAAGCCCGAAGTGCTGGCTCTTTTCACGCAACATACCCAGCAACTCAAGACGATCCAAAGCAATCCCACGTTCGTCGAACATATTCAGGAAATATGTTCTGGCTTTTTCATCCTCCAAAGATCCCGCTTTCATTATCAGGCGCGAATTCGGTACCGCTCTTAATATCTCCGACCAGGTGTCAATAACCATTGTCGTTATTTTCCTGAGCATGTTAAAGCTACCGAATGTTACATGCCCGGCGCTTTCTTGCGGCGGCGGCGAAACAGGCAGACTCCGATCGTCACTCTGATAACAGAGGAATCCACCCGGAAGCCGAACAAGTTGCTCTGTATACAGATCATCTGCCTCGCCGATCGGGTCAGCGACCTGATCTGTTATCCGGTAATCCATTGCCTGAAGACCGCTCGTGTTGGCATAACCCAGCCAACAGACCTGAACTGGCGCCGGCTTATGCATGAACACTATGATTCTGTTGTCGTTCGAATGTCCCGTGAGATCAACAAGAATATCGATTTGATCAGACCTTATCTGGTTAGCTACCACCTGGTCTGGCACACCACGAATCACAGCCCAGTGATCCGCAAGCGATTTGAATCGCTCAGTAATATGATCCTGGAGAGGATTATTAGAGTAACAGTAGATTTCAAACTGATCCCGGTTATGAGCTTCCAGTAGTGACAATGCAAAATATGCAACTGAATGACTACGAAAGTCACCGGAAACATAACCTATCCGCAGCTTCCTCTCAGTTGTCTTTATATTTGCAAAAGAAGGCTGCAAAAGGGTTGATTTTTGTCTTTGCTGCACATCAAACTGCAATGCTTCGGCATATATCTTTTCTTGATCATCCTCAATATAGTTCATGTTCAGCAAAAGATTAGAGTGTGCCTGCGCATAATCGGGTTTATTTGCAAGAGCCTTGCGAAAATGTTCAATCGCCTCGCCCGGCAGGCCCAGATTCATCATTACCATTCCCAAACCATTACGCGGCATGGGGTTGTCCGGCTGAAGAGCTATCGCCCTGTCATAACAAACAACAGCCTCCTCGGCCCTCCCCAGCCTGAGCAACACCTTGGCAAGATTGTTCTGAAGACCCGGATTGTCCGGAGTCACAGCCTCTATTTCCTGATAAAGGTCTGCGGCTTTTTGACAAGCACCCATGTCGCCAAGAGCATTGGCCAGTCCAAATCGAGCCCCCGGATCATCCTGTATTTCTAGAGCCTTCTGATAGTTAGCTGAAGCATCGAGTAGTTGTCCGCTGACATAAAACAAATTACCCAATGCAAAATATGCCGGAGCATACTGGGGACTCCGCGATATGGCCTCACTGAAACAAGCTTTTGCAGCTTTGAAATCGCCTGCTTCCAGATACAGTTGCCCAAGATTTTTATGCGCAATAACGTAGTCCGGATGCAATGCAATGACTTGCTTATAGCATTCCATGGCCTCATCAAACTGACCCGTCTCGCAATAGGCAATACCGAGGTTGTTGCCATAGACCGGTGAACCCGGCTCACATTTAATTGCTGCCTTTAAATGATGGATCGCCTGCTGATGGTTTCCCTGCCTGGCGGTAATCATGCCTAACATATGCAGCACCTCACCATTTGCCGGCTCCAAACTGGCGGCCTGCTTACAATTTCTGGCGGCCTGCTCAAGATCACCGGCCGCCAGAAATTGCTGCACACGTTGAATACAATCGAGAAATTCAGCTTTCACCACAACCCACCATCATGAAAATTGTAACAATAACCTTATTGACATCCTGTTGGCACAATTTCATCACTCTTCCAGGAAACAGGCCTTAAGATTCTATAAATAGCCTGCCCTGTACAGACCTCGGAGGCCTGTTGTGGTCCCGAAAGCAGTCGCTCAACTGCCAAAAATCCAACATCCTGATCCAAGCATCCGGATTTAAGTATGGCCGCTTGATGACGCACCCGTCATCAAGCCCAGCCACAGGTACCAGCAGGCTGGAATCCAGCGCCGGCACTGTTTACGGTTTCATCTTGTAGCTCCCCGCCAGACCCAGAACCTGCTTCCAGACCCTCCCAAACCGGTCGTGATCGGCCACCGGGCGACGCATCATTTCCTTGCATAGCTCGGCCTGGGCTTCGGTAGTAGCGGACCGGCCGTGCAGGCGCAAAGCAAACCTGGAAAAATCGGTAACCAGAAAATCGAAAATCTGGCCAATCATGTCGTCACCGATGTTGTGGTGGGGCGCATTCTCTAAAATAAGCTGCCCGTAAACCACCAGGGCAAAAAGTTCGCCCAACTCCATCAGGAAATCAGTGTCCTTGCGCTGGTTTTCGTCAGGGGTCTGGGTCGCCAGGAACATCTTGAAGACGTTGATCTGTTCGCGAAAAATGTCGACGTTGACATTGTCGCTTGCTAAGAATGCCTGCTCGTAGTCGTGGAAGCGAATTTTACCCAGACCCTTGGCCGGTCCCTGATCGAAAAGAAAATCGTCATTGGCAGCCTGGTTCTGCACCTTCACTTCGGGCAAGTCTGCGTGGCCAAAAAAATAGTTGGGCATGAACTTCACGATAAGCGCAATGTTCACGTGCACCGTTCCTTCAAGCTTGGGCAGAGCACGGATATCGCGGGCCGCCATCTCAAAATACATGTCTTTCTCAAACCCCTTGGCTGCAATTACATCCCAGATGAGATCGATGACCTCCTCACCCTGCGTGGTAACCTTCATCTTGACCATTGGGTTATAGAGAAGGTAACGGCGGTCATCCCTGGTGGCCGAACGCATGTAGTCGGAGGCCCGCAAGGCGAAAAGCTTCATAGCCAGCAGCCGCGCAAAAGCTTCACTGAACATACGCTTAACATGCGGAAAGTCGGTGACCAGCATCTTGTAAAGTTGCCGGGTCGAGGCGTGGTTCAGGGCTTCGTAGAAGGCGTGGGTGCAGATGCCGATCGACGCCCACCCCAGGTTGTATTTGCCGATGTTCACCGTGTTCAGTGCGGCATTCCAGGCCTCGCCACCACGGGACAGAATCTCGGCTTCGGTAATGGGGTAGTCATTGAGCTTAAACTCGGCTACATAACTCTGACTGGCCACCGTGTTTTTAACCAGCTCGTAGTTATCGTGGCGACTCTCAACCGCAAAAAACACATACTCACCGGTTCCTTCAACGACACCGAAAACCGACACCAACGCCGCCTCGTTAGCATTGCCGATATAGTACTTGCTGCCATTGGCAAGGTAAGTGCCATCATCTTGTGGCGTGAGTTGCATATCGCTGGAGTAGATATCGGCGCCGTGAGCCTGTTCGCTCAGGCCGAAGGCGAAGATACCGCCCTCCCTGACAGCCCTGACCGTGCATTCGTGAATGGCTTTGTTCTGCGACATCCAGAGCGGGCCGAGGCCCAGGATACTTACCTGCCATGTATACCAGTAGCAAAGCCCATAAAAGCCCAGTATCTCGTTGAATTCACAGTTGCGCCGGGTGTCCCAGCGGGTGTCGCCATCGCCCATATCTGCGGGGGTCAGTAGCTGGGCGAATATCCCGTTCTCCTTCACGAACTGCAAAAAGTCCGCGTACCAGGTACGGTCATAATCGTCCGCCTTGAGTTTCGCCTTGCCCCTGGTCTCGAAGAACTCAATGGTCTTGCACATGAGTTCGCGGGACTTCTCATCAAGGTAGGGACGGTCGTATTTATTCGGGTTTAAAAGCATCATGGCTTAGCGCTCCAGGTTAGCCTTACATTCTGCGCCGATCAAAACCTATCGTCCATGAGGCGGAACGACGATGGCATTTGCTCAGGCACCCATGACACTCATGCCACACACCTTAAACACACGTTTTGACAAGAAAAAGGGTCAGAGTACGTTTATTATCAAGGTGACAGAACCGCGAGAAATTTACCCCGGCCATTAACCGGCTGTTCGTCATAATGAAGGACATAAATTGATAAACAAGAATTACCCTCATCTGCTCGCACCACTGGATCTCGGCTTCACTACGCTGAAGAATCGGGTACTCATGGGTTCCATGCACACGGGTCTGGAAGACGGCAACAAGCACGAGCGCCTGGCGGGCTATTTTGCGGAGCGCGCACGAGGTGATGTCGGCCTGATCATTACCGGTGGCTATGCGCCCAACCGTGCCGGCTGGGTAAAGCCCTTCGCCGGCAAGCTAACCACCCGGGGCGAGGCCGCCAGGCATCAGCTGATTACAAAAGCAGTTCACGCCGAGGACGGAAAAATCGCGATGCAAATACTGCATGCCGGACGTTACGCCTACCATCCGTTGTCGGTAGCACCCTCGCCCATACGCTCACCCATCACACCGTTCACTCCACGGAAGTTATCTACCTCCGGTGTGGAGAAACAAATAAAGGACTTTGTTCGATGCGCTCAACTGGCACAAGATGCCGGCTACGACGGTGTCGAAATTATGGGCTCGGAAGGATACTTCATTAATGAATTCCTGGTCACACACACCAACCAACGCACAGACAAGTGGGGTGGTGACTATTCACAGCGCATGCGTTTGCCCGTCGAGATCGTCGCACGAACCAGAGAAGCCGTGGGCAATGATTTTATTATTATCTACCGTCTTTCCATGATCGACCTGATTCCCGCAGGCAGCAATTGGGACGAAACAGTAACTTTGGCAAAAGCGATTGAACGCGCCGGTGCCACGATCATCAACACGGGTATCGGCTGGCACGAAGCACGGATTCCGACTATCGCCACTTCAGTTCCGCGCGGCGCCTTCACCTGGGTGACGAAGAAGATGAAACGCGAAGTAACCATTCCATTGGTAACTTCCAATCGTATTAATCTCGCGGCCACTGCGGAGCAGATATTGTCAGAGGGTTGCGCCGATATGGTCTCACTGGCACGACCCATGCTGGCCGATCCCGAATTTGTGAAGAAGGCGCGTGACGGGCGTGCCGATGAGATCAATGTATGCATCGCCTGCAATCAGGCCTGCCTGGATCATGCCTTCGCCAACAAGATAAGTAGTTGCCTCGTGAATCCGCGAGCCTGTCACGAGACAGAACTGAACTACGTAGCCACCAGGATTCGTCGGCGTTTCGCCGTTGTGGGTTCGGGACCGGCGGGCCTCGCGGCCTCCCTGGTGCTGATCGAGCGTGGCCACGCAGTCGATTTGTACGAGGCGGAAGCAGAAATCGGCGGCCAGCTCAATATGGCCAAAGTGATTCCGGGCAAGGAAGAATTCCATGAGATGTTGCGCTACTTCAAGCGACAGATCGAGCTGAAGCAAGTGCGAGTGCACCTGAATACCCGCGTTGGCGCTGACGACTTAATAAGCAAAGCTTACGACAGTGTACTGATTGCAACCGGGGTCGCGCCGCGGAATCCAAAAATCGAAGGACAGGACCATCCGAAAGTACTTAGTTACATTGATGTTCTCCGCAGGCAGGTACCCGTTGGCAAGCGCGTGGCAATCGTGGGTGCCGGGGGTATTGGCTTCGACGTCGCAGAATACCTTCTGCAAAGCCACAGTTCTCCCACGATGCATCTCGACGAATGGCTGGCCGAGTGGGGCGTCGTCGATCCGTCTGCAGCGCGCGGCGGTATCGCTGCTGAACGAATGCAGCCAGAGCCCCCCGTCCGGGAGGTAACACTCCTGCAACGTAAAGCCGGTAAACACGGCGCCGGGCTGGGCAAAACCACCGGCTGGATTCATCGCGCGACACTGAAGATGAGCAATGTCCGCATGATCGGCGGCATTAACTACGAGCGCATCGGCGACGAGGGACTCTTAATCACTTATGGCAAGAAGCATAAGCGCCCGACCTGGATCGATGTTGACAACATCGTGCTTTGCGCAGGACAAATACCGTTGCAAGAACTGCAGGAACCGCTGAAATCTGCCGGCATTCCCACTCACATAATCGGCGGCGCCGATGTGGCTGCAGAACTCGATGCCAAGCGCGCTATTGATCACGGCAGCCGGCTCGCTGCACGGCTTTGATGTCATATAAACGCCGGCTGAGCCTGCCACTTTTCCATTATCCGGTCGCGAACATCGGCTGACCTTAGTGCTCGCTGGCGTTGTTTGTCTCGACATTGCTAGCTGCGCCAAGATTGCGCAACTTGTCGATACGCACAAAAATGTACTTCGATAAGCAGCGTGCCTGCTAACTTGGATAGGCTCATACATCGCTTAAAATCAGACCGCCATAAATCCACAATGGTTTAATAGCATAAGATCAGATATTGGGTATAATTAAACCGCCAACAGCAGAAAAATATAAACCAGAAGGTGGAATTCTAGTATCAAAGAACATAATGATTCAAAGAGCAGGGTTATTGCTGCAGGGCTCATCGGCAATATCATGGAATGGTATGATTTTGCTGTGTACGGATATTTTGCTGCCGTTATAGGATCACAGTTCTTTCCTTCAAGTGATCCGTCGGTTTCATTGATAGCAGCCTTTGGCGCATTCGCTGCCGGATTCCTGGTGCGGCCATTGGGTGGACTCGTGTTTGGAGCAATTGGTGACCGGCTGGGGCGCCAACGTGCGATGATGCTATCCGTGCTGGCGATGGCTATTCCAACCGTGTTGATTGGCTGTTTGCCGACCTATGCAAGCATTGGAATTCTTGCGCCTATTGCAATTATCGTTTTGCGCATTGTGCAGGGTTTGTCGGTTGGCGGCGAATACACCAGTTCACTGGTATTTCTCGCAGAGCACGCGGCACCAAACCGCCGTGCGATTACAGCTGTCTGGGGCATGTGGGGTGCAACAGCTGGCATTTTGCTCGGATCTGGTGTTGGCGCAATCGTGGCTTCCAATTTGAGCGAAGACAACATTGCAAGTTGGGGCTGGCGGCTACCTTTCATTTTTGGTGCGCTCGTAGCAATTACCGGTTATCTCGTTCGTAAAGGAATCCACGCGACCGCCGTGACGGCGAGCTCAAATCCGATCCGGGACACATTTGCTAAACATTACCGGGCTGTTCTCAATGTTGCGTTGTTAAATATAGGGCTCGGTATCGGCTTTTATACAGCTTTCATTTATGCGGTAACATACATCAAGAAAATCGATAAGCTCTCCGAATCGCTTGCTCTCGACCTTAATACAATCAGCATGACAGCTTTACTCTTGCTGCTTCCGGGCGCCGCCTGGCTTTCAGACCGATATGGGCGAAAACCCTTGATTATCGCTGGAGCAGCATTGCTTACCTTTGGAGCGATACCCTTTTTTTTCCTGCTGCACACCACCGATCCACTTCTTATCTTCATGGGAGAACTCGGTTTCGTAGCCGTGTGTGCATTAATGGGCGGCGGTATGGTCGCCGCCAATGTTGAGTTGATACCAGTTGCCGTTCGCTGCACGGGCCTTGCATTTGCTTACAATGCGGCGATTGGCTTGTTTGGCGGGACAACACCATTGATTGCCACATGGCTGATCCGGGAAACGGGGAACCCTTTAGCACCGGCCTTCTGGGCGACTTTTGGAGGAATCGTTTCCCTCTTGACAGCAGTCTTCCTGATCCGCGAGACACGTTTTGAAAGCCTCGATTGATTGAAAGAACGTTAATTTACCAACTGGTTCGAGTACAAAAAATAAACGCCCTGTTTCATAAAAATCTTCTGTATTGAACGGCCTTTCAGCCTGATCTTGCAGCCAAGTGGCGGTGAAGGATTGACGCACTCACATTGAAACGCACTGCCTCGCGGCGATGCGCTCGCCACTTCGAGGCACAGTACCAGCGCACTACGTAGATGTCCTAATTGGTAAAAACCGGCTAATCTGGATGATGTTTTCTATTGCATCTCTAAATTCTGGTACATGTTGTCAATAGTGCGGAACCAAAATTAGGCATAGCGAGACAACCGGAAACTTTCTTGCTATCAGTTTTTACTTTATATCTGAGCATTCTGTTTATCGTTGGTGGTTTACCTATAACTGCTTCGGCAGATGAGACATTATCCCGCTCCACCATTGATGAGTTAGTCGTGGTGGCCAGGAAAAAGGAAGAACAACTATTCGAAGTCCCGGTCTCGGTCTCGGTCTTTTCAAATAAAGTAATACAGGAACTGGGTCTGAACGGACTGGCTGATATAGCACGCTATACTCCCGGGTTTTCAAGCAGTGCCGCAACCGGGCGGCAACCTGCATCAAACCGCCCTAGTATTCGTGGCCTGACAACAATCCGCAACGGTATTGCAAATACTTCCGCTGCCACTGTATTTATCGACGGAGTGTATGTAGGCGGTTCGCCACAGTCCACCGAACTGACCAACCTGGATCGCATTGAGATACTGCGCGGCCCACAAACCGCTCTTTATGGCCAGGGTCCGACTTTATCCGCAATGATCCGTGGGTACTTGTCGAAGCAACCCTCGTTGGATTGAGCGACCCGCTCACGGTGAGTGACGATGACTGACAAAAATTCTGACTTATGTACTCAATAGCTGGGTCAACCCTGACGGAAATTTCGATGCTGATCAGAACGGCGCCTGCGTCTAATCACTTCCAGGAGACCCAGAGCACTCAACATCATCGGCAAGGCTGCCGGCAACGGTACCGCCACAATAAGCACCGGCGTAATGTCAATCCAACGCACTGATAAAAATGCTCCACCGCTGGATTGTACCAACGGGCTTGCCAAAACGGCCGCCACCTGGCCGGTGTCAAGATAGGTGCTGGTATTCGCGCCAAGGTTAACCCTCATCAGATTTGCACACTCAGTGCAATGGCCAAGATTCAAATTATGCCCAGGCTCATGAGACATCAAGCCGGCACCATAGGTCGCATTGCCCGCCGTCACTGCAGGCGTTAACCCTCAGAAAGCGCCAACCAGATGCTTTCGCCACAAATAAGCGTGCTTCACCATGCTGCTCAAGTCGTCAAACCGAGGCGCCCACTTCCACGTATTGAAAAGTTTGCTGTTATCGAGGATCTCAATGCACTGAAGTTGTCGGCATTAGCCGCACCGCACCTTTAATATCAGACTCTGCGGGGTTGGAGGTGTAAAGCGATCCGACAGCAAACCATCAGAACTTTTTTAGGAACCTTACGGCGCTAGCGGTCGGCTATTTACCGCGATCAAATATTTTTCTGTGTCAACTATTCTTCCGCCAAACCGTTACCCCATATGTACGATTAAATTATTTCTTACATATGGAGCAAACCATGTTTAATCAGGCAAAAGAACTCACAGAACATAAAAACATTTTTCTTTTATTAGCACTGACCGCTCTACCTCTTTTATCGACAGCGCAGGTCTTACCGATCTGTCCAACATTGACCAATGTAGATGTAGATCCGCGTCGATCACTGATGGTAACCGAAGTCGATGTTGTCACACGCGCGATATCATTGCGGGAAGTGATGGATAAGCTGGTCGACGACAGCGGAGACAGCAATCTCAACCGGCGCAGACTTTGGGCCCAATGGTGGGACACCCAGAACACTGGTCCCGGTCTTGGCCTGGGATCCCACTGCGACGATCAGATTGACCCGCAGGGCAATCCGACACTTAATGGATTTCCGCTGGACTGTCCGCGCAATGAAGGCAGCGAGGTGAGCAGTAATCCATTCAATCCGAACCAGCCTGGCTTTTATTATCCGATTGCGCTGGTTAATCGACTCGATCTTGCTGCGGAGGATGGTTCGCACTGTGGTGAGTATCGGGTCATATTCGCACGTGATCCTGACGCGGGAGACGGGCGTAACCTGTTAATTTTTGAGGCCGTACTCCCCAATCCAAACCCCGATTGCGGAATTGACGGATGTCGTGGAATCGCCGAATTTTGGGCCGGATTGTCGCGCATAAACAATCCCGCTACCCGGGCGCGGATGCTGCATGATTTCTATTTTGCGGGCCTCCCGGCACAAAGAGTGCGAGCGGTAATTGATGCACGGAATTTTGCTCCGGGAGCCGGCCAGATTCGTACCAACCAGTTCATGACAGGCCCTAATCCCCGGGCATGGCAGTTGCGCGAATTCAAACTGGCGTTACTGCAAACCGAGCCACAAGGACCCGGAATCATGCGGTTTGTACCAATCAGCAGCAAAGGGACGCCATGGGGCGAACTGTTCAATGAACGATTTAACAACCCGCTGACCATACCATTTATGCGTCACTACATTACCCAGCTGGATGAACTTGATGCCAACAATGTTACTCAGCTTGCATACGCTGTTCCCAACCAATACAACAGTGGTCAGAGCACAGAACAGCAGGGCTCGGAGAGTGACTATCCCGCGCATTTTAATTCCGGTGGCCTGTTTGCCCGCGCCATTCAAGCACGCCTCAATCGTCTCGGCAGCACCCTGACACCTGAAGAAACGGTCAGACGGGCACGAACCCAGAGTTGTGCCGGCTGCCATCAACTGAGTAACAATGATGTAATCGGTGATGGTCTGGTTTGGCCGCCCTCACTCGGTTTTGTGCATATCCATGAACAACTGACGGAGCAAATCAACGGTACGGATCACTTCCGTATATCTCCGGCCCTGGCGGATGTATTTTTACCGCACCGGGAGCGAATTTTTGAATCCTATCTCGGTTCAGATTGTCAGCCTTGCCGTCGCTTATTGACCAACGGCAGCAGTAACGACCGGCAGTCGGGTAGCTTTCCGATACTCATGGATGACGGGGTCACTCCGCTCTCATCACAGCTTGAAGCGCTGGATGCTGCCCTAAAGTCCGGATGGCCCAGCGATACCCTCGGCGGTCCTGCACAAACGCATTAATATCTTGCCGGACCATCAATAATCCGGGCGGGACTCATCCCCCGACCCGGATTATTGTGTTTCGGTGTTGTTGAATCCCTTGATCGAAGTATCAGCGCTTGCTGTGACCTCATAATCAGAACCGCTGGTTATTATCCGGAATCCGAACCCGTTTCTCCGTGTTGTTGCGGAGCATCCGCAGAATTTCAAGATCAGTGGCAATCCACTAATCCCCAAGCTACAACCCTGTGTAATATGCGGCAAGGTCTTTGATCTCCTGGTCTGTTAGCATTTTTGCCAGCGGTGCCATGAGCGGGTCGTTTCGTCTGCCGGCCCGGTAATCTGTAAGTGCTTTGGCCAGATACTGTTCCTGCTGTCCGGCAAGATTGGGCCAGAGTGGATTTGTGCTAACCCCCTGAGGTCCATGACAACTCGCACAAAGCGTTTTTGCCTTGTTTGCTGCTGTCCCACCCGCCGTCATGCAGGAATCGGGCAGCATTGATGGTGGTCACGGTAAGATTATTGATGTCGCTATAGTTTACCAACAGAATACGACCGGTCTCTTTTACGTTGACGATGAATTCGGGATGCTGGTGAGAAGCGATAATTGCCGCCACACGAGGCTCCGGATGGTACTCCTGAGTATCCACTGTGGTACCGCGAGTCGAAATAATCCTCTTCGGCTCAAGGGTTGCGCCATCCATGATCACGTATTGCGGCGGCCAATAGGCTCCTCCGATAGCATACTTATCTTCATAGCCTTCGTATTTCGAGGTCTCTACAGAACGAGCCTCAAGGCCTATTCTGATTTCTGCCACCGTCTTCGGTTTCTTGAACCAGAGGTCAATAAGATTGATTTTAGCGTCACGGCCTATGGTGTAGATGTATCGACCCGAAGTTGACATACGGGAAATATGTACCGCATATCCTGTCGGGATAATTGTGACAACTTCTTTGGTATCACCATCAATCAACGCGACTTCACCGCTGTCGCGTAAGGTGACAGAAAAGACGTTTTCCAGATCGATTTTGTGCTGGGGTTTCCTGGGGCGGTCTTCTACCGGAATCAGTACCTTCCATGTCGCTTTCATATCCTCCATACCAAACTCGGGCGGCTTGGGTGGTTCATGTTGCAAATAGCGCGCAAGAATATCGATCTGTTCATCGGTTAGTTCACCCGAGCTACCCCAGTTAGGCATACCGGCCGCTGAGCCGAATTTAATCAAGGCTGCCAAATAAGCCGTACCTTTTTTCTGGGTAAGTTCCGGAGTCAACGGTTTACCCGTCGCACCTTTGCGCAGCACGCCATGACAGCCGGCACAACGCTCAAAGTACAATTGCTGTGCAGTATCAAATTCAGTGGTAGAAAGTTCTGGCGCACCGGGCGTGATAATCTGATTTGCTCCCTCCAGCACCAGTGGCTGTCCCTGGTACACGACCTCTGCTTCCGGAACGCCAGGATGGCGTTCGCCGGCGGCCTGCCCCACTCCAACTGAAACTGCGAATACTCCCAGTGACAGTAGCTTCAGCAACTGATAAAAAATCTTTTGAAAGAAAACTGCTGGAAAGAAATGTTTGTAGCACTGGTTCCATGAAGCTTTGGATTTATTCATAGCAAATACTCGCATAATTAATGACCGACAAAGAACTATCGATCAGAATATTGCACCACTTAATCTTCCAGTAATTGGCACCGTATACCAGTCAGTAATTGTACTAACCGCTTATTAACCCTGTTAGATATACGTAATAGTTGAAAAACCGGCGTAGGTTTTCGAGGACCCCGAGATGCACTTTTTTGTATGCCAGGAGCAGCACTGACTCATACAAGAATTGGCTTTTTTATAGTAATATAGAAACAATCATCTGCTTTATAGCTACCAACTATTTTCGTTCCAAAGACAGTATTTAATAGGTTATTTATTAATTATTTTTTGAGGTAACAAAATGACAACGAGCAAACAATCAAATGAATTGGCTGCAGGATTCGCTGGAGCGACCTTTGCAGCCCTGATTATGTTGCTGTTAGGCATCGGCTGGAATATAGGTGTTTACCAGGGCGCAGCTGAACAAATGGCAAAATGGCATTATTTATTCAGCCCCAGTATCGGCGGCATAATTGGCGGGATGGTTGAAGCGGCAGCAATAACATTTGTTTTCGCCTATCTGTTTGTATGGCTTTATCATAAGTTTGAATAGTTCCGAACAATCTGTCTCTTTAATTTGTATTTTTTAATATAGTTTTAAATACAATTTTCATCGATGAGGTTGATCTCATCGAACGACTTCTGAAGCGCCTCGCTATAATCAAGGCTGCTCCAACAGATCCGCTAAACCCGGGTCGATACCCGGCAGTTCCCCTCAGTCGGGGCCAAGGCTGAAAACGATCAACAGGGAAATTGCGAACACGACGATCGAGAATGCACCGACGCCGACAATCTGGGAACTGCCCGGTTTGTCATCATCGGGGTGCTGCATGTCGGCCATGTCATCCTCACCCGAAGTACCCTGACGATCCATGCCGGTCATATCCTGCATGCCGGCCTGATCCCCGTCGCCCTCGGCATCTTTCACCCGCATTTTCATCGCGTGCATGGAATGAGGGTTGGCGCGCACAGTCATCATGCCGTGCTTGAGATGTCGTGTCACCAGCCACCAGTTCATCGGGTAGGTGAAAATGAAGCCGACCAGCAGCGCCAGCGACATGATGAACCAGAATGCCGCACCGAACGGGTTGTTCGCGCCGTCAACCGCGGGCATCCAGAACTTGGCAACCAGGAGCATCCCCGCCATCAGGATATTCATGGAATAGAACTCCGGGATGAAGGTCATCTTCAGCGACTTTACGTAGTCGCCGCCCGCCATGTCCCGCATGGCATAGGCCTGAAAAAATGTCCAGCCGAAACCAAAGCCCAGCACGTACTCGAGGGTAATGTCGAGCGCCGGTGGGAGTTCCAGAAGGTTGCTGATCGCAGCACCGGCGATGATCCCCAGGCCGTCGCCCGCGGCGCAGTGCATTGTTGAGCCAAGGACCTGCCGCCAGGTAGCAGACACATACTGTTCATGGGTGCCAGGGAGCGGCTCTCTGCACCCCAGTACATAGAAAAATGCACCAAAGGGTCCGGTGAACAGCGTCAGGATGACGAATCCCCACTTGAGGACAACCGCTTCAGGCGTCGTACGGATGTCAACCACCACAAACAGAACCGACATCCCGGTCAGGATGAACCAGAGCAGCATAACGCCATTGAGCATAGGCAACCTCCTGAAAATATATTACCTCTTTCCCGCGCTTGCAGGGAAAAAAGATGCCTTATACAACCTTGGGCAACCATGATGCGTGGACGCTTTAGATGACATCGTGGAGCGCGACCTCGGACTGCGGAGCCTGAATTCCCACGCAAACGTATAACCACCCGATCTGATATGATCATCGGCTTGAAAAAGATCATAACTGCAACAGTGACACCACTCGCATCGATTTTTGGCAGTGGTTTTTTGGTGATAGTACCGATTTTGAGTGGCTTGGTGGGCCCCTATTCGGTTTTTGCCATGGCGCTTGTTTGTGCCCTTGCCTACGCGGTGGGCAGCGTGGTTCGATTCAACATTGCTCACTTCGAGCCGCTTCTTGAGGCCAACAATGCCCCGTTTCTGGCCCGACACTCGGAGCAGGCTGCGGATCTGGCGCTGGTGCTGGCCTATGTGATTTCCGTCTCTCTCTATATCAATATCCTTTCGGCTTTCCTGCTGCACGGGATTGGTCTGGACAACCCACTCAACGAACACATTCTCACGATATCGGTAATCAGTTTTATCGCCCTGGTGGGTGCCACCCGGGGCCTTAACATGCTGCATACACTCGAGAGCTATGCGTTGTGGATCACAATGGTCATCATAGTTGCGGTGCTGATCGGATTCGGGAGCTACGATCTGAATGTCGCAAAAGCCGGAACGCTGCAATGGCCATCGCGTCCTGATGCGACTCCGTGGGTCATCCTGACGACGCTCGGTGGCACGCTGATCGTTACCCAGGGATTCGAAACCTCACGTTATCTCGGCCAGGAGTTCGATCGCCAGACCCGAATCCGCTCCAGTCGCTTGTCGCAGATCGTGTCGACGGCGGTTTATCTCATCTTCGTCGCCCTGGCGACACCCCTGATGTACTTTCTCGGTGACAGTGTCGATGACAGCGCACTCATCATCCTGGCGGGGAAAGCTGCTGTCTGGCTTCCTATACCCCTCATCGCCGCAGCAGTTCTCAGCCAGTTCAGCGCTGCCGTTGCCGATACCATCTCCGGAGCCGGCAACATGATCGAGGTCTCGGAGCAGCGTATCGACCGCAGACTAGCCTATCTGCTGATCTGTGGTTTCGCTATCATCCTGGCCTTCCAGGATACATTAACGCTGGTGGCGTTGGCCTCCAGGGCATTTGCCTTTTATTACCTGTTGCAGTGCCTGGTGGCAATCAGCATCACGAAAAATACCTTCAGGAGAGTCTTGTTCGGCCTGGTGGCCGTCATCCTGGCCTTCATCACCGTCTTCGCGGTGCCGGTGGGCTGAGTTACTCCGGCGCGGACCAATCCGGGCAACAATTAACCGGGGCCAGGATAAAAACCGGCTGGACTGACTTAAACCCCTCTGGCATTTCGCCATACTCATGTACATCATGCGACTTGTGAACTTAAATATTTTTCATTGCTGTTTGGGCGCGGCGTCCTTCTTCTCTCGACTAATACCGCGTTACTTTTTTAGGTTTTTTTAAATAGTCATATATGCTTAACCCATGGTTGATGCAATAGCCCACGTAACTGTCGGCGTCGCAGACCTGAAGCCCGTATTTGATTTATGGATCGACCGGTTTGGCCTGCAGAGCGTCGTTCGACGGACCGGACCGGATCCCGGTCTGGCCCGGTTGTGGGACATACCGGCTGAACAGATTGCAGACCAGATCCTGGTCCGAACACCTGGAGCCGAAACCGGGTGGCTTCATTTCGTTCAGTTCCACAAACCGGCCGCACCTGTGCGACAGGGCGCGGCGGCGACGGATTTAGGCCCCAAAAACCTCGACGTCAACTGCCACGATATAACCGCGCGTTATACTGAGTGCAAGGCGGCAGGGTATTCGTTCCGCTCTGCAATCAGTGAATACGAAGTCGAGGATATTCGTGCCCGGGAAGTCCAGATGCCAGGCCACGACGATACGAATGTCGTCCTGATCGAGATTTTAAGTGCCGGATTCGACGTCAGATTTTCGCCGCAGGGCTATGCCGGCGTGACTTCCTGCGTCATCATCGTGCCCGATACCAGGATCGAGGCGGCCTTCTATCGGGGTCTCTTTGGGCTGGACGAACTGATGCATCACCGCATCGCGGGGCCGGGTATCGAGGCGGCCGTCGGCTTGCCGAAGGGTGCGGTGCTTGATATGCGGCTCATGGGAAGGCAAGGTAAATTATTCGGCCGCATGGAATTGATTACCTACCAAGGTCTTGAGGGTCGTGATCGATTTCCTTTGAGTAAACCGCCGGCAACCGGAATCTTGCATTGCGGGTTTGCCGTGGAATCGGTGCCGGATACGGTGCAGCGAGCCCGGGATGCCGGCATCAATGTCGACGAGTTTGAAAATATAGAAACAATCTTTGCTTCGGGTCGTATGGCGGCCTTGCATTCGCCCTCGGGTTTGCGCATTGAGCTTTACCAAAGCGGCTAATGAATTAATGCAAAGTAAGAACCGGGGAAAGCATTATTATGGGGAAGCCAGGTTGAAGTATAATCCCATCTCCTGAAGCAAATCTGTTTATGACGGACTTAGGGACAACACAGCCTGCAAACAGGACGCTCATTGAGGCAATCAATAGATTGCACATATCTCTTCTCCATGCGCCCGTTGTGAAATTTAATTTTTGCTGGTACGGATATAAAAAGGCGCCAGGTTTATGTTTCACGCCCAAGGTTTTTTAAACCGGTAACACGCACCCGATACAGATTGATTTGTGACGTAAGGGAGGTATCAGGATGTCATTATGGTCATGTCTGGAAAAGAAACCCTTCACCTTCTCCATCTTGTTATGCACATTACTGTGTGCCTGTACTGCAAGTGTTGATCGCGAATCTGCGCACGTTTGGTGTGATCCCGGGTCCGATTTGTGCTGGCAGAATCCGCAACGGGCCGGCCTGGATCTTGATGATGTCGGGCTGATCGCAGCCGAGGCGCAACCTTATTGTGAGTCACTGGTACTCGGCGGCTATGCTGACTGGCGGGTGCCCACGATCGATGAATTGCGTACACTCATTGCCGGCTATGAGCCCACGCAACCCAACGGAGACTGCAAGGTTTCGTTCGGGGCGGGTACGCTTGACGGCCTGAATCGCAATTGTCATGGCGGCACACTGCTTGCAGGTCCGGCTGCTAATGGTTGTTACTGGAAGCCCGGATTAACCGGGAGTTGCGACAGGACGGACGTGGGTGCACCGGCACGTAAAAGGCTGGAGACCTGGGCAAGTGATCGGCCGAGCGATGACCCGAAACACTGGACTGCCTATGTGACCTTCGACACCGGAGCCGTCGGCTTTAATCACAACTGCAGCTACGCGGATGTGCGCTGTGTGCGCGACAACATCGGCCCGATTCCCGAGTGCGTGGCGAACGATACCTGCATTGACGTGGATGATTATGTGTCGGACCCACAGGTGACGGCCGACTGCGATGCGGATGTGTGCAACGCAGGTGATGTGGCGCGGGTGATATTGCGGGTACCTGAATCACTCGATACGCAGCCGCATCAACTCATGGTTTTCTGGTACAAAGAAGCAGACTGGCGTATGCCGCCGGCGCGCCCCCCGGACGGAGGCACAGATTACAACCAGGTCGTGGCGCCGAATATTGATCTGGATAAACCGCTGATCATGACCGTACCGGCCTGCACCTTCTATCGTGAGAAATTAATCAGCGGCGAGTTTCGCCTGTTTGCATATTTGCAAATGCAAAAGGGATACCAACTGGTACCACGGGCGGGTGATTACGTGTGGGGAAGTTCTGAGCCGATTAGCTTCCCGCTGAATGGCAACGAACACCAGGCCAATGTGATGGAACTTGATATCACCTTGCGCCTGATCGATTAACAAGGTAACGGATTTTTTTCCTGCATGTCCGGAAAATAAACCCGGCATCTTGCTCAGAAATCGTAATCCATCGGTAGTGACGTCGGCAGCGACGGGACAGTTTGCAGGTAAGCCCAGATAGCGCCCAGGTCCTCATCCGTCATACCGGCAAACGCCACCCACGGCATTACCGTATTGGTGGCAAGGGTGACCTTGCGACCGTTGCCGCGCAGCCTGAACAGTGTAATGAAATCATCCCGGCTGAGTTTGCCGATGCCTTCGGGATGCGTAGTCAGATTGGGCGTATCGATGACTCTTGCGCCCGGCAGGTAACGGCCGCCGACCCAGTAACGCGCGCCGCCGGTAAACGCCTTGCCCTTACGTTCCTGCCCCGGCGCATCGTTGGGGGTGTGGCAGTAACGACAACGACCGATGTCCGTCAGGTATTTCCCGTAGACCGCCTCGTCAGACCGGTCGGGAGTTTTTGCCGATGACGGCGATAAAGTTGCCAGCGACACCTTGTATATGCGCTCGCTCAACACCCGGCCCCGACCCGGTTGTTCATGCACCACCGGCGGCAGCGTCAGAATATAGCCGGCAATTGCATCGGCATCCTCGTCGCTGAGCGCGTGCAGGTTAAGCCACATGTTGGGATGCAGCGGTGCGCCGTCGGGCCGTAACCCGTCGCGGAACGCACGGATGATGTCGGCTTTGGACCAGCCGCCGATACCGGTTACCGGATCCGGGGTGATATTCGGCTCGCACAATTTCGACGTCACGAAATCCACTGAGTCCTTGCCACGCGGGTTGTCGTTGTTACCCCAGACCGGGCAGTCGATGCCGGCATAGTTGGCGATAATGGGCGGCCGGCCGTCTATCGCATTGTTTGGCGCCGAATGACATTGCGCACAAAGCGCAATGGTTTCGGCAAGGTACCGGCCGCGTTCCAGGGTTGCGTTCTGTTCGACATCGGCAAGGACGGGTAACGACAACCATAATACCGCGCAGACCGCCGCGCGGGCAGATCCATGCATCCCGAAGGTAGCTGAAATTCTCATTGCTATACTCACTTTTCCCGACTCGGTCGGACTATCGTTACCCTACAGGCTACCACAGACCAAGAGAATGACTCATGACTAAGCATCGGCGAACCCTTCAGGCCTTAGCTCAGCAAAGCCTGGTGCGGTGCGTTATAAAAATGCTGTCAGACACCCATTACCGGATTCTCGTTGCCGCCACGCTGGTAATGCTTGCGGCAACGGTGAGCCTTGCCGACGAACCGTTGCCACAGATCACGGTGCCCGATGGTTTTAGCGCAACTGTTTTTCATCCCGGCCTCGGTGCGACCCGGCATCTTGCGGTGCGCGACAATGGCGATGTGTATGTGGCGCGCAGTTTCCGCGTCGAGCGGCGCATGTTCGGGCAGAAAGCTGCATGGGGTGCGTTGATCGCATTGCGTGATGAAGACGGTGACGGCGTCGCCGATATTGTCGAACCGTTCGGCCCGACCGATATCACCAGCGAAGCGCGCATTCACAATGGGCACTTGTATTTCTCGTCCGACCAGGTCGTCTACCGGATGAAACTTGATGATAACCTCGTGCCGAAAACCGTAGCCGAACCGCTTGCCGGCGGTTTCCCGATGAACAATTCGCACGGCACCAAGACGCTGGCCTTCGATGGCGCCGGCAACATGTACGTGAATTCGGGCACGCCGTCGAATGCCTGTGAGTCGAAACGCATGGCGCTCCACGCACCGGGTTTAAACCCGTGCCCGCAACGCAAGCGCTCGGCAGGCATCTGGAAATTCAGCGATGGCAAACAAAACCAGGACCAGGTGCGCGACGGTAAGCGTTACGTTACCGGCACGCGTAACATTGTCGCGATGGCGTGGAACCCGTGGGCCGATAAACTCTATTTCGTCATGCACGGCCGTGACAGCATCGGCATGCTCAACCCGGATTATTACTCGAAGCAAGATAACTCCGAGATACCCGCCGAGGAATTTCATCTCGCCGAAGCGGGCGATGATTTTGGCTGGCCATACACCTATTACGATCCGCGCACCAACCGCCGCATGCAGGACCCCGGTTACGGCGGCGACGGCAAGACCGAGGCAGACGGTGACTACAAGAAACCGTTGATTGCGTTTCCCGCACACTGGGCGCCAAACGACCTGCTGTTCCATTCCGGGCATAATCTGCCCGCCAAGTATGCACAGGGTGCATTCATCGTATTCCACGGTTCGTGGAACCGGATACCGTTCGAACAAGGCGGCTTCAAAGTCGTGTTCGTGCCGATGCAGGTCGGTCGGGTAACCGGTGACTGGGAGGTGTTTGCCGATGGGTTCACAGGATCCGGTCCCGTCAAAAACCCCGGCCAGTCCGCATACCGACCTACCGGTCTGGCAGAAGGCCCGGATGGTTCGATCTACATTAGCGAGGATATGCTCGGGCGGATCTGGAAGGTATCGCCCGAATAAAAAAACACCTTTTAACCTTCGCTAACAGGAGAGCAGGGAATTTATTGAGGCAAAGCGTTCTTCTCAGTAACCGCAAGTGAAGATCAAGTCGCTTCCCTGCTAAAACGCGTGCTTGATCCTGCCCGCAACTACCCTGTAATCGCCAACCAGCCCCTGCCGAAAACGCTCGAACTCGATCTGAATCATCAACTTTCCTGTCCGGCATCGCCTGAAGAATTTGCAGATTATGCAAACGACACACCTTCCGCAGGAATGCCCTACGGCACGGCTCCACTCTCTGAACTCACCCGGGCGCATACCACTGACCCACTGGCGGTGGTTCGCCCGCCCCTGTTTGAGCGGCCAGGCGCCGCGCCGCTGATTCCAGCAGGCCTGTTTCGCTTGTTCCCGGGCGGTTGTAGCAACTCCGTACCAAGCTCACGCTGTCGTCAAGCAACGCTTTGGGCAGGTTGAAATCCTCGCGCAAACTGCATTGCAGCACATCGTCGTCATTGTATATCCGGTGCATAGCCTCGCGATATACTGCGCACATCGTGGCCACCAGCGAGGGCTCGCGATCAAACAGATCACCGCGCACAGCAAGACCTGTACTGGGCAGGCGAATTTGATCGCCAAGGTAGGTGATCAGGTGAGCATCACGCCCCAGGACCTGGGGCGGCAACAGCAGGGAACTGAGCAACGCTCCACAGACGCTGCCATTGAGCAGCAGGCCCAGGCGGGAAATGTCATCACGCGCCGGCAGCAATTCGGCGCCAACGCCGTTCTCGGCCAGCACGGATGCCAGCATTCCAGCGGGCGGTGCGGCGTCGGGAAAAGTAGCGACTGACCGGGCCTGCAAATCATCGAGGTTTTGCATCGGCGACCTGCCATACAACCAGAACATGGGTCGGTCACAGGCGATGAATACCAGTTTGTAGTCATCGCCGCGCAGCACAGCGTCGAGGGCCGCGCCGCAGGCAGCGTGGAAGGTTCGTAGCGGCAAATCCCCGGCTGCGACGAAGTTTGTATCGACCAGCACCACCTGTAGCCCTTCCGTGTTATACAGGCCACAACGTCTGGCAATGAAGTGACAGAGCAACTCGTGGATATCGAAGGCCTTGTAGCCCAGTTGAACCGTTAACAAGCCGCAGACCCTTGCAGCAATGCGCACCGGGTCGAGCAGTCGAAGTGCGGCATAACCTGCTTGGCAAATGTTTCGATATACGCTCCCGGGCTGGACATGCCGGCAGGCCAGACAAAGCCATCAACACCGAGCTCAACCAGGGCCTGAAAACGCGGTATCGCCTCTTGCGGTGTCCCGGCGATCGCGACTGCGTCCAGAATACGGTCGGTCAGCAAATCCTTGTGTCGAGCCTCGTTACTGGCGTGCTCGGCGTAATCATACTGGGATTTCATCATGGTCAATTCTTCGTAGAGCTGGTCATCAAAGTAATCCCGGGGCACCGTCGCAAAAACGGTGCCGGCTGCGACCGATGCGTAACCTTTAACCTCTTCACGCGCTCGATTGCGATCGTCTGATACGGCACAGGCAACACGCACCAGGAGTTTGATATCGTTAAAGTCGCGCCCCGCTTCTTCGGCGCCTGCCCGTATGTTGTCCAGGGCATATTGCACCAGGCGCGGATTCGAGCCGACCTGGAACAGCACGCCATCGGCCAGTCGACCGCCAAGGCGCAGTGACCGGGGACCCGAACAGGCCATAACGATCGGCACATCCCGCTCCGACCAGGCCATGCGCAGCTCTTTGCCCTCGTATTTGGTTGGTTCGCCGCGAATCAAGGCGCGCAGAGTCCTGACCTTTTCTTCAAACACCACCAGACGCTCCGGCTTCAGGCCCAGGTTATGCACGGCACTTTCACCTACTCCGATACCGCAGATAGCCCGACCGCCGGACAGTTCCTGCAGGCTGGCCCAGCTATTGGCCAGCACTGCGGGATGCCGGGTCACCGTATGGGTGACGCCAGTAGCCAGCGCAAGCTGTTCGGTCTGCACGGCCAGCGCAGCCAGGATACTGTATGGATCACGCATTACCGAGTGCGAATCGGCTATCCAGACACCACTATAGCCCAGCTGTTCGGCACGCAATGCCAGATCGATACAGCCCTGGATCGGGCGATTGGGCAGGATACCCAGGTCGAACGATATGCTCATATTCCCGCCCGGTGACACTCAGCGTCTACACCGGCTAACACTAACGCCCCTGACGCTACCTGTCTAGCCTGCTGGGGGGGCAAGACTTTAACTCTCAGGGTGCCGACTCGGTAACAGAGTACCGCCTTGTTAAGCACCTGTTCCTCGCTCATCTGTATTTCAGTGCCGTGGACACGAAACGCTTTTTTCGCCTACAGTACTGGCACATACTTACGTTGTGTACCCCGTCAGCGCCTATGGGACAGATATGACACCATGGGCTTCAGCAAATAAAGTATCCATTGCTATTATGAGTATGACTGTTGGGATTTACTTATTTCTGGTGTGGCTTGCAAATTAACCTACAGGAATCTCTATAAAATGCATTTTCGCCTGTCACTGAAGTCGGTGGAAACATTTGAATCCAGCCAGGTTAAGCGTTGGGTTCATCTGACCCTCTGATATTCCACTTCAGATTCAATGGAATTTCCTATCCTTGAGCCCAAATTTAGTGCGCAGCGGCAGGAGTATGCACCCGTCCGGTTTGCGCTACTCTTTCTAATGGGTGCTTTTAGTCTCAGACCCCTGAACAGGAAAATTGGTTGTAACAGACGTGACTGATGGCCTGCTCCTCGGCGCGGATATATAACGTTCCCGCAGGAAAATACAGAACCAATTAAGGAGTTTGAAAAATTTGATTAAAAAGAGGTGACAATTGATCTGCGCCTAACCATGTCAGATGGTGCTGGTCAAAATAATATAATTCGCCATTGCGCATTACCTGGCAACGGTCATATGGGTCACACAGAACATGATGCGGGTAGAGAACCGTGACACCTGATAGCCCGGTTACTTTGTCAAGTTGCTGATAAATCACCTGTTGACGATCAAAATGCACATCTTTTGTGAGGCCAATAGTCTGTTTCTTCTCAAGTATTTGCAAACGCAACAGTGTATTTGGCAAATGGACGCCCACCTCCGGGATCGGAGCCAGAATCCAGACCCGTTTGCCGTGAGACCGGATCGCTTCAATAGTCTTCTGGAATAACCTTGCGAAGGCTTTTTGACCTCCAGGTTCTGAAGCTTCTTTGGACTGGGTGTCAGCTATATCCATGGTACCGGTGTAAATCGCCCAACGAGCAACTAGAACGACATCTGTAACAAGTGGGTGCTTGACAATGCGCTCGAACACAAAGTCATTGAAATTCCGGCACTTGACCGGGACTGATTCCTCCAGCCAGACAATGCCCAGTAATGGAGGACATCCATTTTTTGCCGCCAATCTTCCAGCACGGTGATTAGATGCCGCAAAGCCACTAACCGCTTTGGCGAGAGTACCGGCATGGGAATCTCCCCACAGAACAAAACTTAAATCTTTTATGTCCGGGTCGCCCAGTACACAGTAATTCTTATCATTCAAATCAAAAATTGATTGATCCCAGCAAGGCCAGTCATTGGCCTCACGATCTTTATCGGCGGCAAGGATATTTAGAGTTTGAGTATCGTATTGCTGCCAGGGCAAGTCGCGCAATACTATCGCACTAAAACCTGCCGCCAATGAGATGCAAATCAGTAACCCTGCCCCAAGAAAGACAGAACGGCGGCGCAGCAACAGACCAGGCCCACGCACAGGTCTCTCTACATAGTAATAGGAGAATATAGACAAACCTAATGTCGCAACAAGGACAATAATAACCTGCAACCAGTCAGTAACAGCTGGCATGCTATTTTTCGCGAAAACCAACAGGGGCCAATGCCACAGGTAAAGAGGATAGGAAATCAAGCCGATACCCACCAGCAGCCTCGATTGCAGTATACGACTGACAATATTTGCAGCACCCATACCTGACCAAATGATGAGCCCGGTGCCCAGGCATGGGATTAAAGCGTTAACACCAGGAAATACAGTCTCAGTCGAAAATGTCGTGGTGGCAAAGATAATAAGACCAGCCCCAATAATTCCCATGAGGTTTCGCATACCCCTTTCTGTTTCCACCTGCCTGGGAATCATCGCCAGGATAGCGCCAATACCAATCTCCCAAATGCGGACACTTGCCAGGTAAAAACCTGCATCAGGGTTGATTCTGATAAGCCAAATGCCGGTGCCGAAAGAGGCAACAGAGAGAATTGCTGTGCATAATGCATAGCGGGCGTGAAAAAAACGCTTTACACAAAGCAGGTAAAACGGGAACAGGATGTAAAACTGTTCCTCAACGGCAAGAGACCATGTGTGGAGCAGAGGTACATTCTCTGCAGAATCAGAAAAATATCCTGCATTGGCAAGGAAGTAGTGATTTGAAATGAAGAGTGCCGTCGCAATAATGCTTTCCCCGAATGCGATACGGTCATCCGGCAGTGCAAACCAGAACACAAAAACCGCACAAACAAACAGCATGGTAAAGAGCGCCGGAAAGATTCTTCGCACTCTTCGCTCGTAAAAGTAAGCCATTGAAAATTGATTAGTCTTCAGTTTTGGCAAGATGATGCCGGTAATCAGAAAACCGGAAATCACAAAAAAAACATCGACGCCAATAAATCCCCCTGAAAATGGGAAAATTTCAGCGTGGTAGAAAATTACCGCCAAAACTGCAATTGCACGAAGACCGTCAATGTCTGGTCGGTAGACTGGATCCTGAATACCTGGAGCCAATCGAGTATTGTTAGCTGACATTCGAGATAGCGCCCATTGCGGGGCTCTTTTGCTGAGTTTGGCTAACCAGTAATAATTTTCTCATAACTCTATATGGAATTTTTAGTTGGTAGTTATTTCTTCCCGAAGAAAAATAGCAACTCGTGAACCCAGAAAAACAATTCATAATTTCATTAATAAACATATTTCATAAATTCAGAGCATTGAATTAGGCTATTTTAGCCATTTCTGCCGAGCTCAAAGATAACAATTCATTTCGACTGTATCACGCATTAACCGAGGTAAAAATATATGGAAATAAAAAAGTCCCATTCTTTGCAGCAGCGGTTTAACCCTTTGCTACAGAAAAAACGGTTTGTTCTGACATCTGCCATCAATGGTTCAATTGATGATAAAACTGCACCCCGAAACTCAGGCTGCCGCCGACGGTGCTGGCTGCATGTGCCGGCAGTGGCATTCTCAAGTCAACCTGAAGCTGACTCGGCTCGTCCGCCGGGATAGAAATTCCTATCCTTGAG
>MPMD02093174.1_pt1 | contig 56689 bp, 50 predicted proteins | sample 1617291 | NCBI WGS metagenome assembly MPMD02 (sample SAMN05944810, study PRJNA350692) | marine metagenome | biome: marine; feature: ODZ; material: water; isolation source: 120 m water sample filtered on 30 um supor filter | place: Pacific Ocean | collected 2012-04-09 | depth 120m m | reverse complement strand
TTATCTTATATATAAATAATATTTAGTATAATTGAGTTACTGTGTTATGTTAGATTCTCAATATATGAAAAGATTATTTTGTCGTATTCTGGGAGGATAACATGGATAAAGTTAAACGATTTCTTTCAGCAGAACCTAAAGCTCATTTGAAAGCGCCTTTAACTAAAATACAGCCGATACTGGCTAAGCAGGGTAACGCAACTGTTGATCTTGATAAACTGGCTGAATTTATTAAGGGATATGCAACATTGGAACCGCTTATTATTGTTGAATCTCCTAAAATGTGGGAAAAATCAGTTTGTGAACTTTCTGAAGATATTGATGTTATTTTGCCCCTGTCCATACCGGCATATCCCACTGAAATATGGAATTCTCATCCACAACCTCTGATAAAAAGAAAGCTGCCGGTTCTTTTCTGGCCATTGATGGAATATGACGAGCCTGATTTTTGGCGTTGGTCTGCCAGCGATTTTTTAAAAGCTCTCGGAGTAGAGGTTTATATCGCAAAAAACATGAAAAATGGAGAACTGGTTTTAAAATCTTTAGCAGTTAAAAGAATGCTTGCAACAGCTAAAATGGTTGTTTTCGGAGAACAGAATTTTCCTTGGAATGCCAATGCTGCCGGTCATCTTATAAAAAACAGCCTGGGGACTGAAATAATAGTAAAGCCAATATCTGAAATAAAAAATAGATATAAAAATTTTACAGATGAAGAAGTAGGTGAAGCCTGGGAAAATAAAAAAAACCATTATATCATAAATACCGTTAAAAAAGATCAGCTTAAAGAGGCAGTGAGAGTTTATCTGTCAATTAAATTAATCTTGGAAGAAGAAAAAGCTTCTGCCTTGGGTTTAAACTGTTTTGGAGATCTTGTAATTCACGGGGATAGAGATGTTCCATGCCTGGCGCAGACATTTTTAAGAGAAGATGGTTATGTAACAGCCTGTGACGGCGATTTTATAGCAATGATGAGTATGATGCTGATTACCCACCTGCTGGATAAACCATGTATGATGTCAAATATGTATCCGGTTAAATATCTCGGTGCTTTGACAGATCATTTTGGAGATCCGCTTTCTCCTGATTCAGATAAATATCTAAAAGAAAAATGGAAAAATCTTGCTCGTTTGGCCCATTGCGGCTTTGTAGGTATAGTATCCCCTGAAATGACTCCATTAGGAAAAATAGTTTTAAATGACTGGGGAGGCACATATGAAATTAAAAGGGATGGATTAGGCTGCGGTTTAGACTGTGATATGGCAGAAAATCAGAAGGTTACAGTAGTTGAACTCTGTTTTGACGGAAAAACTCTGCTTCTGGCTGATGCTGAAATATGCGAAACAACGCGGCATAAAAATATGCCGCACTGCGAATCTTCTGTTCTTATGAAGTTTAGAGACCTTGAAGGTTTTGTAGAAAATATATCCAGAGAACATATAGCTGTTGTCTACGGTTCTCATATTGAGGATTTTAAAGTTTTGGCTGATATATTAGGCTTAACCTGTAAGATTTTCTAGTAAATACTCTATAATGTAATTTATGCTCAGTATGTTGATGGTTAATGTATTGTATTACAATCCTGTTTCATAATATAAAAATATTAGACACAATTAAGGCAGCAAATGCGTTTTGACCTATTAAAATTAAATGCCCTGAGGGGGCCTAACCTCTATAGTCGTGGCAGGGCGATATTTATGCTGGTAAACAGTAGTGAGTTTAATAAAAATTCAACTGATATAACGGAGAATTTTTCTTTAAAATTATTGAATTTGCTGCCTACACTGAAAAATAATAAAAAATTTATCAGCCGCCTTGGTAAAGGAACTTCGTTAACTGATGTCCTTCTAAATGTAGCTATAGAGCTCCAGAATCTTGCTGGCCTGTCTGTTAGTTATGGAGAGACCTTTTCTACGAAAGATGAAAATGAGCATGCTATCGTATTTCAGTATATTGTGGAAAATGCAGGAAGAGAAGCTGCAAAAGAATCATTGTGGCTTGTAGAATCTATAGTAAATAATAAAGAGTATGATGTGGAATGGACTGTTCTTGACCTTAAAGAATACAGAGAAAAAGATAAATATAGTGTTACAACCCAATTTTTGGTTGATGAAGCAGCTAAACGCAATATTCCCCATATAAGATTAAATCATAAAAATTTTGTTCAGCTGGGATACGGTAAATATCAGAAAAAAATTCAGTCCAGTATTACTTCTAAAACTTCTGCCTTGTCACTTGAATTAGCAGATGAAAAATTCAGGACTAAAGAAATACTGCAGAAATATTGTATACCTGTTCCTGAGGGAATAGCGGTCAGATCTTTTGAAGATGCCGTTGAATATATCAGTGAGATTTCGTTTCCTGTTGTGGTAAAACCTGAAGTTGGAAACCATGGAAGAGGAATTTCTATTAATATCAACGATTATGAAGAACTGAAAATTGCTTTTGATTCTGCTGAAAAAATTTATTCTTATATTTTGGTTGAAAAATATATCCACGGCAGAGATTATCGTATTTTAGTGATTGACGGTGAATTTATCGCCGCCTCATACCGTGAACCACCATATATTACAGGAGACGGGGAATCAACTGTTCAGGAGCTTATTGACAGGGTAAATGGGGATCCGCTGCGCGGAATCGGGCATGAGAATATTTTAACAAAAATTGTTATTGATGAAATGACTTTCAGAATTTTAAAACATGAAAATGTTACATTATCTGATGTTTTGAACCAAGGGAAAAAACTATACCTGAAAACAACTGCAAATTTAAGTCAGGGCGGAACGGCAACTGATGTTACAGAGATAGTGCACCCTGAAATTAGGCTTATGGCCGAAAGAACTGCTAGAATAATTGGAATGGATGTTATTGGAATAGATTTCATCTGCCAAGATATCTCTAAATCTGTAGAATCTCAGAATTGCGGAATAATTGAAGTGAATGCAGAACCAGGTTTGAGAATGCATGTTTATCCAAGTAAAGGAAAATCAATTGATGTGGCTAAACCTATTCTTGATATGTTGTTCCCTGAAAATTCTGAGGCGTCAATACCAATTATTGCAGTAACTGGGACTAACGGAAAAACTACAACGTGTAAATTGATAGCACACGCACTTAAATATGCGGGTAGAAAAGTGGGTTATGCAACTACGACAGGTGTAGAAATTGACGGTATAGAAATAGTTAAAGGAGATTACAGCGGTCCTGATGGGCACAAGTTGGTGTTGAAAGATGCAACAATTGATCATGCTGTGCTTGAGACTGCACGTGGAGGAATTTTACGGCGTGGACTTGCCTATAATGAATGTGATATCGGAGTATTTTTAAATGTAGGCGAAGATCATATTGGAAATGATTTAATTGAGTCGATAGAAGATCTAGGTGTTCTTAAATCAACAGTTGTCAGAGCAGTAAAAAGCAGTGGCTTTTCTATTTTAAATGCCGATGATACAATTGTTATGAAATTGAAAAATAATGCAGAAGGAAATCATATTTTATTCAGCATGGATCCTAACAATAAATATATTATCAATCACGTTAGAGATGGAGGAATTGCTGTTGTATTTTTAAATGATAATATTGTTATTAGAACCAAAGACCAGGATGATATTATTTCGCCTGTCATTAATGTTCCGATAACTTTTGGAGGTTTGGCAGAGTTTAATATTTCAAATACTTTGGCTGCAGTAGGGGTACTTCATGGACTGGGATTTAAAAACGAAGTTATAAATAATGGAATTACCTCGTTTTATCCAAGTATTCAGCAGAATCCAGGAAGGATGAATATTTTTGATTTTAACAGTTTTAAGGTTATTCTTGATTATGGACATAATAAACATGCAATGGAAGCTTTGCATGCTATGCTGCCCAAGTTTTCACAAGGAAGAAAAATTGTCATATGCCATGGGAGTGGTAATCGTCCGGATGAAGTGCTGAAAAATTTTGCTGGCATAATTGCCAAAGCATATGATCACATAATAATAACAGATCTTGATATCAGACAGAGAGAACTGGGAGAAACTGCAGAAGTTGTAAAACAGGGAATTTTGGAAAATGGCTTTAACTCTGAAGAAGTTGAAATAGTACTTGATGTGCATGAGGCAATCGACCGCGCTTTTGAAATAGTTAGAGATGGCGATCTTATTGTTGTTCAAGTGGACAAAATACAACCTGTTATAGATCAAATTTTAAGCAAAAAAGAAAACGTTCTTTCCTGCTTAGGAATTTAGTACAAATTACAAATATGTACTTATTTGCTTGCATTCTAAAAAATAGTTTTTATACAATAATTTGTCTTATTTATCTGAGTTGTCGACATTTTTGAAATCAACATCGACATAATCTTTATTTCCAGTATTTTGAGAATTCTTTTTTTGTTGAGTTGGTCTTTTTTTAAAGTTATTAAATGTAGAGTAATATTTATTGAAATTTAATTTTTTTCTGGTAAGAAGCATAATGCATATAACAACAAACACAATTACTATGAATATTGGTAATGCAACAAATATTGCAAGAATTATAATAGGTATCAGTACTAAAAGAAATATTGCTTTATTAGTACCATCTGAGTTATTGAATCCATTAAACTGCATAGTCATCGACCTTAATTTTACTGATATTATCTTTAACTGCCAATAGTTTAAATTTATAAATAATATAAAATACAACAATATTAATTGAAATTAATCAATTATCTGTAATTAATAAAAAGTATTTAATAAAATAATAAATATAGTATCTATTTGAAGGAATAAAAATAATTTTATAAGGTTTTAAGTATGAATGATGTTGGAAAAGCTAAAAAACACAGCAGACAGATTTTATGGATTGGATTAATATTTTTCATTATTTTAGTTATAGCAGATCAGATAACTAAATATTATATAGTGCTTAATTCCTTTAGGTTAACCAGGGAACCTGTAAATGTTATTCCTGGTTTTTTTAATATTGTTTCTGTTCGTAATACAGGAGCTGCATGGGGAATGTTTAATGGAAATAATATTATTTTGCTAACGGTTGCAGTTGTAGCTTTTATACTAATAATAATATTTTTCAAAGCAATTACCGAAGGCTTTGGCGAGCGGACTATTGCTCTCTTTATGATAATGAGTGGTATTGTAGGGAATTCCATTGATAGAATTTACAGAGGTTCAGTAGTTGATTTTCTTGACTTTCATCTTCATGGATGGCATTGGCCTTCTTTTAATATTGCAGATAGTGCTATATGTGTTGGTGTGGCTGTAATGATTATTTCGTCGCTGTTAAGAGTAAAAAAGAAGAAATAAAATATTTTTATGGATAATAAATTTGTGATAGTGATAATGGGGCCCACTGCGTCAGGCAAGAGTGATTTATCTATAAAAATATCTGATAAGATTCCTTCTGAAATAATATCTGCCGACTAAATGCAAGTGTATAGAGGAATGGATATTGGAACGGCAAAAGCAACTCCTGAACAGCAGAAACACGTGCGTCATCATCTGATTGATATATTAGATATAAATGAACGGTTAGAAGTTTATTCATATACAACACTGGCACAGAAGGCGATTAATGAAATATGGTCTAGAGATAAAATTCCTATAATTGTCGGTGGATCAGGATTGTATATAAAAGCTCTATTGTATGGTTTGGACCCATTACCTTCAGATATTGAATTAAAAAAAAGATTATATAAAAAGTACGATAATGACATTGGTGGCTTGGTTGATGCGCTTAAACTTAAAGATCCGAAGGCTTTGAAATTATTTTACACAAAACCTAGAAAAATGATTAGAGCTCTTGAAGTTTTAGAGTTAACCGGGAAATCTATTCTTGATCAGAATGAAAAGTGGAATGAGAATAAACTCTTATATAATGTGCATGCCTATAAGCTGACATGGGACAGAAAAGATCTTTTTGACAGAATAACAGTAAGAACTGAAGAAATGCTAAAGCAGGGATGGATTGAAGAAACAGAAAGACTTATAAAAAACGGTTTGTTGGAATCACCAACGGCTTGGCAGGCTATAGGTTATAATATTATTACAAAATATCTAAATAGTGATATATCCTATGATGAAATGAGAATGAGGATAATATCCTCTACAAAAAAATATGTTAGAAGACAGGATACATGGTTTAATAATCAGCATCCTGAAGCTGAAAAAATATTACTGCCTGAGCAGTATGATAATATTCTAAATAGAATTTTATCATTTAAAGATTAAAAACACTATGCAATCTATTTTTTCGGCTCTTATTCAAAGAAATATTTACAAAAAAATATAGTATTTGAAAGCGCTTTAAGATAAACAAACTCAAATTTCTGTAAATTTAAATGCATAATGTGTGTTTAATACTTGCCATCTTATAAATTAAACTTATTTTAAACATCATTGTGGGTTAATGAAACAATGATATAAATATTTGTTTTTTAGGAGATGTTATGTCTGAACTGATAAGATTAAGTTTATCATTAGAAGAACCGTTATATAATAAGCTCGATCAAATTGTAAATAGATCAGGATATAAAAACAGATCTGAATTTATCAGGGATATGATAAGAGAACGTTTAGTTTCAGATGAATGGGAATCAGGCAAAGACGTAGTTGGGACAATTACGTTGATTTATGATCACGGGAAAAGAAATTTAAATATGAAACTGAATAAACTTCAGCATTCAACTCACCATATAGTTTTGGCTTCAACTCATGTGCATTTAACAGAAGATTTATGTGCAGAAATGATAATGCTGAAAGGAAAGGCGGATGAAGTGAAGCACATGGCTGATAATTTAGGGCAACAGATGGGTGTATTGCACTCTGGACTTATTATGGGAACTACAGGAGATATTTTATCAAAGGAATAAAAAATCTAAAAATTGTGAATGGTATAACGTGAATTTGTTTGCAATGCACACTATATTAGTAGTTCTTTTAGCATTAAGTATTTAAATAAAAATATTCTTTGAAGTAGAAATAGTAAACTAAATGGCTGGTTTAATTGAATCAGTAAATGTTTAACTCTTAGTAAAAGGGGCATAAATATGATGTCAAATGTTGAAAACTTAAAAAAGGATGTCGTAGATATCTGTAAGAAGTTCGAGAACGATCGTACTCGGATGATGGATATTGTAAGAGCAGTTCAAGATAAGTTTGGCTGTGTGCCAAGTGAAGCTTTGGACTTAATTGCTGCAGAAGTGTCAAGTCATCGTGTAGAAGTAGAAAGTGTTGTTTCTTTTTACGCTTTCCTTTCTAAAGAAAAAAAAGGAAAATATGTAATAAGACTTTGTGATGACATTATTGACAGAATGGCAGGAGTTGAAAAGGTAGCCGAGGCTTTTAAAAAAGAACTTGGGATAGATTTCGGCGAAACTACAGTGGACGGTAAATTTACACTGGAGTATGCCCCCTGTATTGGAATGTGTGATCAGGCACCTGGAGCATTGGTAAATGACCAGGTTATTACTAATTTGTCTACAGACAAAGTATCTGAAATTATAAAAACACTGAATGAAACAGATGATATTACAAAGCTGGTAAAAAGAGTTGGAGATGGAAATAATTCAAATCCTCTTGTTCATTCAATGGTTAGAAATCATATAAGAAAAAGAGGAGACGTTATCTTCTCTGAATATAATGAAGGAGTGGCACTCAAAAATGCCATTGCCCAGAGCCCTGTTGAAGTGATACGTACTGTAAAAGCTTCAAGATTAAGAGGCCGCGGCGGGGCAGGATTCCCTACCGGTATGAAATGGGAATTTACTCGTGCTGCTCAGGGAGATAAAAAAACCATTATTTGTAATGCAGATGAAGGAGAACCAGGAACATTTAAAGACAGAGCAATTTTAACAGAATGTGCCGATCAGCTTTTTGAAGGAATGACAATTGCCGGTTATGCTGTAGGAGCAGATACAGGTATTCTTTACCTTAGAGGTGAGTATGCCTATTTGAGAGAATACTTGGAAGATGTTTTACAAAAACGTCGTGCAAAAGGATTACTTGGAAATAATGTCTGCTCAGTAAAAAGATTTGGATTGTTCGGTAAAAAAACCTGTATAAATTTTGATATTCGAATTCAGATGGGCGCAGGTGCTTATATTTGCGGAGAAGAATCTGCATTGATCAGTTCTTGTGAAGGATTACGAGGAGATCCTAAAAATCGTCCTCCGTTCCCTGCTCAGAAGGGATATTTAGGAACGCCTACATCTGTTAATAATGTAGAAACTTTCTGCAGTGTAGTGAAAATTGTTGAAAAAGGTGCAGCCTGGTTCTCAGCATTGGGATCTTCAGGGAGTACCGGTACTAAACTTTTCAGTGTATCAGGAGATTGTAATGCTCCAGGAGTTTACGAACTTCCATTTGGTATAACTGTTAACGAGCTGCTTGAAGAAGTCGGTGCTGAAGATACAATCGCCGTTCAGATGGGCGGCCCTTCCGGAACTCTTATCGGAGAAAAAGATTTCGGAAGAAAAATATGCTACGATCATTTAGCAACTGGCGGTGCAGTAATGGTTTTTAATAAAACAAGAGATGTATTGGAAGTAGCAGATTATTTCATGGATTTCTTTATTGAAGAGAGCTGTGGTTACTGTACACCATGCAGAGTTGGTAATGTACTAATTAAAGAAAAATTAGAAGATATTAGAAAAGGTTGTGGTGAAAACGGAGATATTGAATATCTGGAAAAACTTGGTAAAACCGTTAAAGCTGCAAGCCGCTGTGGTTTGGGACAGACATCACCTAATCCGGTACTAACTTCTATTGAAAATTTCAAAGCAGTATATGAAAAACTGTTGAAAACTAGAGATGACGGGATGTGTCCTACTTTTGATATTTCTGCGGCTTTGAAAGATAGTGAAAAAATTATTGAACGTAAGTCTGTTGTATTTGATACAGTATAAGGAGAGTTAAAATGGAAAATACAATTACTTTCACAATTGACGGTGTTGAGGTGAAGGCTTTAGCCGGACAGACTATTATGGAAGCTGCCGACGGAGCTAATATATATATTCCACGCCTGTGTGCACATAAAGATTTAGTACCTCACGGTTCATGCCGTATGTGTACTGTTAATGTGAATGGCCGTCCTCAGTCAGCCTGTACCCAACCTGCTGCAGAAGGAATTACTGTTGAAAATGAAACGGAAGATATCAATGAAATCAGAAAAGATTTAGTTGATATGCTGTTTGTTGAGGGAAATCATTACTGCATGTTCTGTGAAAAAAGCGGTAACTGTGACCTTCAGGGGCTTGCATATCGCTTTGGAATTCTTGCTCCTAAATATCCTTATCTTTTTCCGGATAGAAATGTGGATGCTTCACATCCTGACATACTGATTGACAGAAACCGCTGTGTTCTCTGTGCAAGATGTGTCAGAGCTTCTAAAGATATTGACGGTAAAAACGTATTCCAGTTTGTTGATCGCGGACCGGAAAAGAGAATTGCTGTAAATGCTGAAGCTAATCTTGAAGAAACAGATATTACTGTGACTGACGAAGCTGTTGCAATATGTCCTGTCGGAGCATTGCTGAAGAAGAGAGTAGGCTATGCTGTTCCTTATGGTGAACGCTTTTATGATCATAAGCCAATCGGCTCTGACATTGAAGAAGTTGCTAAATAATTTATAAAATAAATATAAGATATAAAGGAGATAAGATATGTCAAAGCCTAAGCTTGCAACAACTTCTTTAGCAGGATGTTTCGGCTGTCATATGTCTATTCTTGATATTGACGAAAGAATACTCGAGCTTGTAGAGCTTGTTGATTTTGATAAATCACCTGTAGATGATATTAAAGAATTTACCGGTAGATGTGCAATTGGCCTTATTGAAGGTGGATGCTGTAACGAAGAAAACGTTAGGGTTCTTCAGGAATTTCGTAAACATTGCGATGTATTGGTAATGCTTGGTGACTGTGCAATTATGGGAGGAATTCCTGCATTGCGTAATAACGTTCCTCTTCAGGAATGTTATAATGAAGCTTATATTAATGGTCCAACAGTATATAATCCTTCAGGTCAGATTCCAAATGACCCAGAAATTCCGTTAATATTAGATAAAGTTTATCCTTGTAAAGAAATTGTAAAAATTGATTATTCTTTACCTGGCTGTCCGCCTTCTGCGGATTTAATTTGGCAGGCTGTTGTTGCATTATTGACTAACAAGCCTCTTGAATTACCATATGAAATGGTCAAGTACGATTAATTGGGAGGTTTTAAATAATGAAAAAAATAGTAATTGAGCCGGTAACAAGAGTTGAAGGTCACGGTAAAGTGACTATTAAACTTGATGAAAAAAATAAAGTTGAACAGGCTAGACTTCACATAGTTGAGTTTAGAGGATTCGAAAGATTTATACTTGGAAGACCATATTGGGAAATTCCAGTAATGGTGCAACGTCTTTGTGGCATCTGTCCAGTAAGTCATCATCTTGCAGCAGCAAAAGCTATGGATAGAATCGTTGGCGGAGAAAATTTAACTCCAACAGCAGAAAAAATGCGTAGATTAATGCATTATGGGCAATTTTTCCAATCACATGCATTGCATTTCTTCCACTTATGCTCACCAGACATATTATTCGGTTTTGATGCTGATCCTGCAATACGTAACGTTGTTGGAGTTATCAAAAAGTATCCTGAATTAGCAACTCAGGGTGTATTAATGAGAAAATTCGGTCAAGAAGTAATTCAATTTACTGCCGGTAAAAAAATACATGGAACAGGAGCTATTCCTGGGGGGATTAATAAAAATCTTTCAATAGCAGAACGTGATCATTTATTAAAAGATATTGATCAGATGATTGCTTGGAGTGAAGCTGTTGTCGGTATAGCTAAAGATTATACTCTTAAAAATCTTGATGAACTGACTAAGTTCGGTTCATTTGATTCTAATCATTTGTCAATTATTAGAAATGACGGAGCTTTAGATATTTATAATGGTGGATTAAGAGCAATCGATACTGATGGCAAAAAGATTTTTGACCATGTTGATAATCAGAAATATAATGAGTTTATTGCTGAAGAAGTAAGATCTTACTCATATATGAAATTCCCATTCATGAAACTTTTGGGACCTGAAAAAGGTTGGTACAGAGTTGGACCGCTAGCTAGGATTAATACATGTGATTTCATTGATACACCATTAGCAGAAGCTGCCCGTAAAGATTATATGAGTATTACTGGTGGAAAACCAAATAATCATACAATGGCTTATCATTGGAGTAGAATGATTGAAACTCTTCACAGCGCAGAAAAAATCAAAGAATTATTAAATGATCCTGATTTACAGGGTGAAGACCTTGTTGTAAAAGGTGACAGAAGAGAAGAGGGTGTCGGAATTATTGAAGCACCGCGCGGTACTTTGTTCCATCATTACAAAGTTGATGAGAATGACTTGGTTACAATGTGTAACCTTATAGTTTCTACTACTAGTAATAATGAACCTATGAATTTAGCTGTAAAAAGTGTAGCTGATAATTATATTTCAGGCAAACCTGAAATAACAGAAGGTTTACTTAATAGAGTTGAAGTTGCAATAAGAGCTTATGACCCTTGTTTATCATGTGCTACACATGCAATGGGTAAAATGCCTCTGATTATGGAATTACATGACAGTGATGGTAATGTGATTGATAAAAAATCAAGGGCATAATAAGTGACTAAAATATTAATAATTGGTTATGGCAATCCGGGGCGTCTAGATGACGGTCTCGGGCCAGCATTGGCTGAAGCAATTGATGATATGCATTATCCTAATGTTGATATTGATTGTGATTACCAACTATCAGTTGAAAATGCTGTTGATTTAACTAAGCATGATATTGTTATTTTCGCTGATGCTGATGTTTCTGGGCCAGAACCGTTTTATTTAAAAACATTACAGCCTAGCAAGAGTATAACTTTTTCTAGCCACAGTATAACAGCTGAAAATTTACTTGCTCTTGCACATGAGCTATTTAAAAAAGATATTAAAGCCTATGCTCTTGGAATAAGAGGATATGAATTCAATGAGTATGATGAAAGATTGAGTGATAAAGCTAGAAATAATCTTAATAATGCAATTGAATTTGTCAAAGGATGTGTTAAAGATAATTGTTTCAGGGAAATTAGGTCAGACTTTAGTGTCTAATATTTATCAAAAATTCGTAACTAGTAGTTAGGGTTTATTATGAAAGACAATAAATATGTAGTTTTGTATGTTGATGACGATCAGGATATGTTAGATTCTCTCAGATTTATTTTAGAGAAAAATAATTACATCATGGAAGAAGCTGTTACCGGAGAAAAGGGTGTAGCTAAATATAAAGAGTGTAATCCTGATTTAGTAATTGTTGACTTAATGATGGAAGAGGTCGACTCTGGAGTTAACTGTGTAAAAGAGCTTAAACTGTTAGGTAATAAAGCTCCTATATATATGCTAAGTTCAGTCGGTGATAATCTTAATGAAACCATCAGCTTTTCCGAATTGGGATTGAGCGGAATATTTCAAAAACCAATTGAACCTCAAATGCTTCTTAAAACTTTAAAAGCAAAATTAGGTTAATTTGATTATAGAGTTATATTTAAAAAGCCGGTTTAAGCCGGCTTTTTTTAGTTTATAGTAATACAGAAAACTTTGTTGAGAATAGTTTGGCTTATAGTAATTACAAATTCAATATATGATTATTAAACTAGAATTGTGCAGTGAAAGATTGCAGATATATTCAGACATCTATCTTATACCCTGAATAAGTTCATAGGGCCACATTACAATGCCGCCATCAAGTACTTTGACGTTTTGATATCCAAATGACTCTAAGATTAGAGCTGCTTCATAACCTCTTAAAGATATACTTCCTAAAGTAATAATTTCCTTATCTTTAGGGATTTCGTGCATTCTGCTTCTAAGAACTCCAAGTGGAATTAATATGGATTCCGGAATACGCAGTTTTTCATATTCTTTATAAGTGCGAACGTCAAGGATTATAAAATCTTCTTTATTAACAATTTTATTGTATACTTCTTCAGAAGTCATTCCCTGAAATATTCCGTCCAGTTTATTTCTTGCTACATTTGCTGCTGTAATAATGTTGTCAATTGCAAGAGAATAAGAAGGAGCATAGCATAAATCTAATCCGGCAAGTTTGTCAACTGTCATACCTGCTGAAATAGCAGTTGAGATAATATCAATTTTATTAAAACCGTCACTGTCACCTATAGATTGAGCACCCAATACTTTACGTGTTTTTTTATCAATAATCAATTTCATCATTAAGGTTTTTACATTTGGCATAAAGTGCTCTTTATCTGGGCCTACAGTTAAAGTTTGTATGATATCATATCCCCTGTTAAGTGCGCTTGTTTCAGTAAGGCCAGTCCTGGCAACACAATAATCAAATACTTTACATACAGTTGATCCTGTTATACCTGGGAATTCTTCATGCCCGCCGCAGATATTAATTGCGGCAACTCTGCCTTCTTTATTTGCAGTAGAACCAAGTGGTAAATAACATTCAAGATTATCTACTATACCAAAACATTGAGAGCAGTCACCAGCGGCATAAATATTTGGATCTGATGTCATCATTCGTTTATCTACTTTAATGGCACCAGTGCTTCCAATTTCAAGTCCGGCTTCAGTGGCTAGATTTGTTTGGGGTTCTACTCCTGCTGTTACTATTACCATATCTGCAGGTATGGTACCGTGATTAGTTATAACATATATTTTATGCTGATGGGAGTGGTGTATTTCATCAGTTCTTTTCGGCATTTCTTTTTCTGGACTGTAAAATGATTTAACCTCAGTATTGGTTAAAATCTTTACACAGTTCTCCTCCATGTGATTTTCAACGAGTTTTGCGATCTCCTTATCAAGCAAAGTGAGTATTTGAGGTTGCTGTTCGACAATTGTAACTCTGCATCCGCGTGCAATCAGTGCCTCAGTGCTTTCGACACCAATGAGACCTCCGCCGACAATAACTACATCTTTGGCTTTTCGAGCTGCCAGTAAAGTCTTGATACCCTCTGCATCATGAACCCCATGAAGTGTGAAAATATTTTTTAAATCTATTCCTGGTATATCAGGTATTCTCGGTGTTGAACCGGTGGCCAATACAAGTTTATCGTAATTAATCCATGATTCGTTTTTGTTTGAAGTATTCCTAATTTGTATTCTTTTATTTTTTTTATCAATATTCAGTGCTTCTGTGCGATTAAGAACTACTACATTTTTGATATTCTGAAAAAATACTGGATCTCGAACCTCTTTCACAGGAGTTGACAATAGATCAGCCTGTTTTTTTACAATGCCTGATATATAGTATGGCAATCCGCATCCTGAATAGGAAAGAATATCTGTTTTTTCAATTATTGTAACTTCTGTAGACGGTGACAGTCTTATAATTTTAGAAGCTACCTTCGGTCCTGCTGCGATTCCGCCAACAATAACTACTTTCATGCTATGTATGGATGCTTCAGCAGGATCATTATTTGAATCACTTTTGTGAATTCTGTGAAGTTTTAATATAAATTTACTGCCGCTATATTCAGATTTGTCTACAGATATGGTTCCACCAATCGATGTTATTAAATTTTTAACTAATGTGAGTCCAAGCCCTGAACCTGGAAGTGTAGAGCCTTGATGATGAGCTGATCGGTAGAAAGGCATAAATATATTATCATAGTTTTCGGGAGGAATTCCTATGCCTGAATCTGCAATGTATAATTCTAATTCGTTATCAGATGTAGCTTTCAGGTTGATTTTAATATTACCGTTTGAAGGAGTGTATTTTAATGCGTTGCTTGTCAATGAGTTTAATATCTCAATAAGAGTAGCTTCATTGGCTTTTACATATACAGGTTCATGTTCAATGTTTATAGAAAAAGATATTCCTCTAATTGCAGATTCCTCAAGATATATTGCATGTATTTTTTTTACTATCAAGCTTAAATCGGTTATAATATTATTGTTTTTATCTACAGCATCTGGGTTTGCCAGTGATACCATCCTGTTTGAAGTATTGATGGCTTCTTCAATTCTTTTATTGGCACGAAACAGTAAGTCCTTCTGCTGTGGTGTTAAGCTTCCGGCATATTCACCTAACAAGGTTTTTACTATTGATCCTGCAGCAGCAACGGGTGATTTTAGCTGATGGGCGATCAATGATGCATAATATGTTTTATCATTATTGTGAGATTTATCATGGGTATCTGATTTCGACATATAAGCATCTCCTGTTAAAGACTAAGAATATATACATTATAGTCTACTCATTTATGTGTTTAAGCCAAAATCATAAAATAATTAATTAATATCTATTATCCAGTGGAATTTATGTAAGATATAATTAATAGTATGAGTATTACGAAAATAATAATCGTAATAATTCTTCTCTATTACGTGTAAATAGTATGATTTTTAATTTGAATGGAGTTTTAGATGAATTCAAAACATAAAGTAACATTGATGATTTCACTGCTGGTAATATTTAATATATTTATATGGGTTGTGGCTTATATATATTTTTATAATTACCCCAAATTTTTAGCTCTCTGTTTAATCGCTTATGGTTTTGGATTAAGGCATGCGGTGGATGCAGATCATATTGCAGCAATCGATAATGTTACAAGAAAATTCATGCAAAATAAGAAAAGACCCGTCACTATTGGATTTTTTTTCTCGCTCGGTCATTCTACTGTAGTTGTAATAATGTCTTTCTTTGTTGCACTAGGAACAATATATATGAAAGATAACATAGCGCAGTTTCAGGAAATAGGAGGTATTATAGGCAGTATTGTTTCTGGTTCTTTTCTGCTTATTTTAGCAATTATAAATTTGATTATATTTATTGATATTTTAAGATCATTTCTGAAATTTAGAGATAACAAGGTAAATGGGCTCCCAAGTGATAGCTGTGAGGAATTGATAGAACAGAAGGGTTTGATTACTAAAATACTTAGACCGATGTTCAAATTTGTTTCAAAATCATGGCATATGTACATAGTTGGTTTTTTATTCGGCCTTGGGTTCGATACTGCATCTGAAATTGCTTTACTAGGTATTTCTGCTACTCAGGCAGCTGCAGGGCTTTCTATCTGGACAATAATGATATTTCCTCTTTTATTCATGTCGGGGATGTGTTTAATTGATACTATGGACGGTATCTTAATGCTTGGAGTTTATGGCTGGGCATTTGTAAAACCCATGAAAAAATTGTTTTATAATATGACAATTACTTTGGTTTCTTTTTTAATTGCATTTTTTATCGGTGGCTTGGAGGTGCTTGGTGTATTATCAGATAAACTGAATTTGCAGTCTGCTTTTTGGAATTATATTAATTCCTTAAATGATAATCTTGTTCATTTAGGTTATTATATTATCGGAATATTTATTCTCAGCTGGTTGCTGTCAAGCTTGATATATAAAATATTTAACACTGAAATAACTAAAAATAAAATCTAATCTTTTCTTATAATATATTCTCTGTTATTTTGTTGAATAATGCACATAATGAAGTATAGTTATGTGAAATGTGTAACAAAAAAGATTTGAAATTGAGGCAGAATATGAAAATTAAGGATTCTATCCCAGCAAAAACAATAGAACGGTTAGTAATATACAGAAGAGAACTCAAAGAATTAAAAGCTAACAGATTAAGTCATCTATACTCCCATCAGCTGGCTGAGCTTGCTAATAACACCTCTGCGCAGGTAAGAAGAGATTTAATGATAATTGGCTGCTCAGGCGGAAATCCGAGAAATGGTTATGATATTGAAAATTTAATTGAAAATATTAATGATATTTTAGAAGATAAAAACGGTCAGAAAATAGCTTTAGTAGGTGTTGGTAATTTAGGCAAAGCAATTTTATCTTATTCAAGTTACAGACATTCCAGTCTGTCAATTGTTGCAGCATTTGATGTTGATGAAGAAATAATAGGTAAAAGCTTTTCCAACTGTAATTGTTTTCATATTGATGAACTAAAAGATAAGGTCCGTGAACTTGATATTGAAATTGGAATAATAACTGCCCCTGGACAATATGCGCAGCAAATTGCTAATTTGATGGTCGATGCTGGAGTCAGAGGGATTTTGAATTTTGCACCTGCTTCATTAAATGTTCCAGATAATGTGTATTTAGATAGAATTGATATAACTATGGTTCTTGACAAAGTTGGCTATTTTACACAAAATATGCAGTAATTTTTACTCAATATTTCTTAAACTTTATGAACAGTTTTATTTACTTTTAAATAAAACTGTTTTTTTTTAGGCAGGTGGACTGGATGTAGAATTTAAAGTTATACGATTATGAGTTGACTTTATTTCATCAACAGTTTTTCTACATAGTTTTTTAGTATTGTTTCAGCTGTTTCAAAATTATCTGCAGGAATAAAGCAGCCTGCTGCAAGTTTATGTCCTCCGCCAGATAATATTTTTGCAATTTCACTTACAGGATACTCTGCATAATTTGAACGCATAGAAACACGAAAACCATTATTATGTTTGACTAATGTTGCCGCTATTATCAAGCCGTCAATAGTTCTGTAATAATCAATTAAACCTTCTGTATCTTTCGCAGTAACATTATGTTTTTTTAATAGTTCTTTACTTAAATAGAGGTATGCAAATTTATTATCAAATGCCATTTTTAATTCATTTAAAATAATATCAGCTTCTAAGTTCATCATTTTTAACGGTTTTGTGAAATACATAGATTTGATCGTAGGAATGTAATCTGCACCTAAATCAATTAGTTCAGCTACTTTTCGCAAAACTGTTGCAGTAGTATTATCAAACCTAAGCCCTCCTGAATCAAGTAAAATTCCCATAAGAAGACAGTTTGCTATCTTTTTATTAATAATCCAGGAGCTATCGCGAATAGTAAATATATCTAAAAGTATTTCTGAAGTAGCACAGGAAACTGAATTGGTATAATTAGTATTTGAGTATTCTGAGTTATCGGGATGATGGTCTATTGAAATTGTATTTTTGTTAGAATAACATTCTTTATCAGAAATGGCAAGTCTATCAAAATTTCCGCAGTCCAAACTGATAATATTAGAATATTTATTTATAGGCAGACTATCTTCAATATAAGTATTTGAGTTGATCAAAAACTTATATTTATCAGGAAGTGCATCTGAAAAATAAATATCAGCAGTTTTTCCAAGAATTAACAATGCTTCATGTAGAGCAAAAACAGATCCAATTGCATCACCGTCAGGGCGTACATGGGTAACTATAAGAAAATTATCCAGCGTAAGCAGATATTCTGATAAATGAGATAGAGTTGTTCTACTTGTCTTCATCATCTAATTCATTCAGTATTGCAAAAACTCTATCGCCAGCTTCAATTTTTTCGTCAAGTACAAACTCAAGAACAGGAGTGTACTTAAGTTTTACATTCTTGGCAATAATGCTTTGGATATAGCACCTTTTCTTTTGAAGTTTATGCATAGCATCCTGTTTTGTGTCTTTATCACCTAAGACGCTTATAGATACTTTAGCGTTTCTGAGATCAGGGGTAGTATCAACTTCAGTGACTGAAATTAATCTACCTGTTATGCGTTCAATTTTATGCTGTATTATATCAGCTATTTCACGTTTAATTAATTCATTAACGCGAACCATTCTTCCAGTTGATTTCATTTTATAAACTCAATATAATTATTTATAATGATGCTTTTTCTAGTACTATATCATAAACTTCAATTATATCACCTTCTTGAAAGTCTAAGAAATTATCAAGTCTAATACCGCATTCTTGACCTGATTTTACTTCTTTTACATCATCTTGAAATCTTCTTAAAGAGGTAATAATACCATTGAAAATAAGGTCTTTATTTCTATAAACTCTAGCTTTGCCACCAACTTTAACAGTTCCCTCTTCAGCAACACATCCACAAATTTTTGGACCTTTATTCGTACTGAATATTTTCAGTATCTTAGCTTTGGCTAAGTGAATTTCTCTTTCTTCAGGTGCAAGTCTACCGACAAGAGCATCCTTGATATCTGCAATTAGTTCGTAAATAATACTATAGAGACGTATTTCTACACCTTCTTTTTTAGCTATGTCATTAACGCCGTTATTTACTTTAACATGAAAACCAACGACAATTGCATTAGATGCAGATGCAAGAAGGATATCACTCTCTGAAATACCGCCAACTGCAGTATGAATAATATTCACTTTGATTTTATCTGAAGGTATTTTTTCAAGAGAGTCTTTAATTGCTTCTCCTGTTCCCTGAACATCAGTTTTAACAATAAGGTTTAAATCATTTCTCTGAGCATCACTAATCGATGAAAACAGGTCTTCAAGGCTTGTAGCATTAGTTTTAGTTAAACTTTCAGTTCTCAGTACATTACCTCTTTGCTTGGCTATATCTGATGCCTCTTTTTCTGTTTTACATACGTTAAACAGTGAACCGGCTGAAGGAACTCCTGATAAACCTACAAGCTTTATTGGCATACTTGGGCCGGCGGTTTTAACTCTTTTATTATTTGAATCTATAAGTGCTTTTATACGTCCATAATAATGATCGCATAAAACAATATCGCCATGTTTCAAAGTACCGTTTTTAACTATGGCATTAGCTGTTGAACCCATTCCTTGTTCTAATTCAGCTTCTAAAATAACGCCATCAGCAGGTCTTTTAGGATTTGCTTTCAGTTCTAATAATTCAGATTCTAACAATATACGTTCAAGTAAATCATCTAAGCCTTTACCAGTCATAGCTGAGACCTGTACTGTTCCTACTTCTCCGCCCCAATCTTCACTCATGAGATTATTCTGCTGCATATGTAATAAAACTTTACCAGGATCAGCTGATGGAAGGTCGATTTTATTAATAGCTACAATAATCGGAACATTTGCTGCTCTTGCATGATTCAATGCTTCTACTGTCTGAGGCATAAATCCATCATCAGCAGCTACAACAAGAACGACAATATCTGTTACATTGGCCCCTCTGGATCTCATTTCTGTGAATGCTTCATGGCCAGGAGTGTCAATAAAAACTATTGTTTTTTCCTGAAATTTTATAACAGATGCTCCTGTGTGCTGTGTAATACCACCTGCTTCTCCTTTTACAATGCTTGTTTTTCTTATAGCATCCTGAATAGAAGTTTTACCATGGTCAACATGGCCCATAAAGGTAACAACAGGAGGACGCTCAGTTAAATCTTTAGGATCATCAATAATCTCTTCAATTTCTATTTTACTTTTTATTTCTTCAGCAGGTTTTTCTATTACCAGTTTATAACCGTAATTTGTACATAGTTTTTCTGCAGTTTTAATATCTATATTCTGATTAATAGATGCCAAAATATTTAGCTGCATAAGAGCCATTATTATTTCAGTTGGTTTTTTGTCTAACAATTCTGCAAAATTCTTTACAATTATTGGTTCTTTTATATATAATTCCTTATCAGCTTTAGAATCTAATTCTACTGAGTTCTCCGGTTTTATATTATTTTTATTCTTATTCTTCTGAGTGGCCATCAAATTATATCCTAAGCTTTTTAATTCGTTTTTATAAAGGTACCAATCTAATTTATGATAATACTAGCAGAAAGACTAAAGATTTTCTAATGATTCTAAAATATTATTTACAGTATCTTCCGTAAAACCTTCTATAGCGAGCAGATCTTTCTTTTCTGCAGCTTTCAGTCCATCAATGGAAAGTATCCCATTGTCCACAAGTTTTTTAGTCAAATCTTCTGAAACATCAAGATTTTCAGCTAAAACCTTAACAGCTTCTTTCAATTTTTTTTCAAAAACTGATTCTTCATTATCAAACGGTACTACATTTATTTTCATACCTAAAAGCTGGCCGCATAATTTTGCATTCTGCCAGTTTTTACCAATTGCAAGTCTTATCTGACTCTTGTCTACATATACGTTTATAACGCTATTTTTTTCATCAACTTCTACAGTTTTAGGTGTAGCAGGCTGCATAGCGTTTAATATATAATTTTTTCTATCTTCATCATATCTGATGATATCTATCCGTTCTCCACCAAGCTCAGTAGTAATACTTTTAACCCTACTTCCTCTCATTCCTATACAAGCGCCAATGGGATCCACTCTAGATTCATTGCTGATGACAGCAACTTTAGATCTAACTCCAGGATCTCTTGCTATACCTTTTATTTCTACAATTCCTTCGCTTATTTCACTTATTTCCTGTTCAAACAGTCTTCTGAGAAAATTTCTACTTGATCTGTTGATTACAAGGCTTGGGCCTGAACCTGATGTGTTAATGTCTAGTAATAGTGCATTAATTCTATCACCGACAAAGAAATTGTCATTAGGGCTTTTATCCCTGTATGCCAATATTCCTTCAGCTTTTTGAAAATCAACAATTATGTTTCCAGATTCAAAACGCCTGACTGTTCCGCTTATAATTTGCCCCAAACTGTCTTTGAAGTCTTCATAAACTCTTGCTTTTTCAGCTTTTCTAAGCTGTTGAATCATAGTTTGTTTAGCTGTTTGAGCAGCTATTCTACCAAAATCCCTATGTGGGATTTCGCGTGTTATTGTATCGCCAATTTTTACTTCGGGATTAGTTTTTTTTGCTTCATTTATATTTATGACTTCACCCTCAGTTTTGCCATCAATGACATCGAAATCTACACTTGCAATAATTTTGCCGGTATGTTTATTTACATGGACAATTAGGTCCTTTCCGTAATCAATACTTTTACGGCCAGCAGATACTAATGATTTTTCAAGAGCATCGATTAGATCATCCCTTCCAATTCCACGTTCCTGTTCTATATATTCTAATAAACTTAATAGTTCGTTTGCAGCCATAATCTAATTTTGCTCCTAACCGAAAAGCATTATATTCATGTAAATAAAAAATAAGCGGGCAAAAACCCACTTCGATATTAATAATTCATTAACTTTTGCCTAATATAATAGTATTCATGTCCTTTACAACAAGAAAACAACTTGAATTTTTCAATTTTAATGCGATAATACAAGTCCAATAAAATTTTAATTAAATTAAATTTGATATATTTATAGTTATAATTTACAAATAAAAATGAGAGGTGTTTGACATGCCAGCATCAAAATCGGCAGCAAAAAGAATTTTAACAAGCGAGAAAGCTAGATTAAGAAATAAATCACGCAAAACTGCTATTAAGTCTTCAGAAAAAAAATTAAGAGCTTTTGTAGAATCTTCTGAAATGGATAATGCTACAAAACAGTTAAAAGATATTTTTCATAAACTCGATAAAGCTGTTAAAGTCGGTACTATTCATAAAAATAAATCTAATAGGAAAAAATCCCGTTTAGCTGCTTTATTGAAAAAATAGTATTTCCAAATATTTGTTTTTAATTTATTTATGCCCCTGATTCTAGAGTTAGGGGCATTTTTAGTGTTTGGTGTAATTTGAAAAAATTGGTTATATGTAAAATATGTACTAAAATTAATAATAATTAAGGCTATAATGTTTTAATTATTTTCTATATATAAATCATATTTTGTATTAATTTCTAAAAACATAAAAATATGAAATGCAAAAGTTTTATAAATCAGTTAAAAGTTCTGTGTTTTCTGCTTCCAGTTTTTTCTTTAGTGTTAATTGTCGGTTGCGATAATAAATCCACTGAAGCCAAAAGACATCCTTTAGTTATTAAAGCTAACAATATGTATGGTTTAGGAAAATATGATGATGCAATAGTATTATATAAAAAATATTTAATTTTATACCCCACTTCCACAGATGCAAATTATAAACTTGCTGTAATTTTTCAGGAAACTGGAGAGTATATTCCTGCAATCTATTACTATGAAAAATTTTTATCTTTATCGCCTGACAGCAGCGATAAGGAGATTATTGAAAAATGGATTGCTGGTTCAAAGGAAAAATTATACAAAGAACTTGGTAAGCAATATTCTGACTCCGATATAGTTGAGTCAGGCGGTACGCAAAAACATGTTGAATCTATTGATACCGATAGTAATATGGAGGTTGAGTTTAAGAAATTAAAAGATAAAAATGAAAAGTTGGAAAAAATTATTCTTAAATATAAGGGAAGTTTTGATGAAAATACTAAAACAATGGTTTCTGGATCAAAATCTAAAGTAAAGATAACTGAATTTGATAAAGATTTTTACTATACTGTTAAACCTGGCGATTCGCTATATAAAATTTCAAATAATATTTATGGTTCTCCTATTTATTTGAAAAAAATATTGAAGGCAAATAAAGAGCAACTTTCCTCTCCTTCTAAAATACGGGTTGGACAAAAGCTTCTTATACCTGCTTTAAATAAAATGTAATTGTTCAGAATCATATTATTGATTAATTTTAAACATGAAATGTAAAATTTTATGTTCAAATAATCAAAATTTCTTTTTCTTTTTCTTTGAAAAATTACTATAGGACAATTAAATTAACGTTTGAGTGAGAAACAACTAATAGTATCGGGGGTAGATTTGATGGAAACAAACATATGTCCTTTTTGTATGGATGAAATTAAAGAAGATGCAATAATATGCAGTCTTTGTGGTGAATCTTTAGCTAAGCATGAAAATTCTTCTGAAATAATAAAATCAGATGCTTTACACTTAAATTATTCAAATCATGAAAGAATAATTTATCAGCTTTGCAAGTCAATGTTAAATAAAAGCTGTACATTGTAAAATATATTAGTAAAGCAAAATAATAGTTTTGAAGTTTAAACAACAAACTATGTCCTTGAGTGAGAAACAGAGGTTGTTCTGTGTTTTTGAGACTTCAAAACTATTTAATTAGTATTATAAAATATAGAAAGATTTTTAAATCTTTATTTCTCTTAATGATGTTTTAAAAAACATACACTTCTAATTTTCAAAGAATAGCAGTATAAACTAACAATTTTCTCGTATTTTTAGAATTTATTTTTGCCTCATGTCTGAATAAATACTCCCTTCCCACCAGAAACCTAAATCAGCTTTTTAAAACCAATTTAAGAACTTACTTAAATTTAATATTTGTTATTTATTAAACAAATATTTTTTGACAAAAAACAATTACTATGTACATTATTGTATATTTAATGTACTAAACTGTACACAATTGCTTTTGAAGAGGGCGGAAATGATTGTAAAAACTGATAAATTAATAGCGTTAATAAAGAAGAGACGTTGGAAGGTCGTTGATTTTTGTTCTCAAATTGGAATTTCACGTTCGACATTATATGGCTGGAAAAATACAGGAAGCGTGCCGCAGGAAGCATTAATTAGGGAAATTGCTGAACTTCTTGAAGTTAGAGTATCTGAAATTTCTGATTTAAAGGATTCAAAGAAGGATGAAATATTTAATAATATATCAAACCTTATAACTTCTTTTAATTCAATTGAAGAGATTAACAGACATAAAAAAAGGTATGATGACGTAATATCGGTCATAGAAGAAGCTAAAAATGAAACACTTAAAATTAATACTATAATAAAAGCACTATTTTCTTCTATAGGATCACATATATATATTAAGGATCCTGAATTAAATTATATAATGGCCAATGATAAATTTAAAGATGGGCTAGGATTATGCAAAGCATTTAATATTACAGGAAAGAATGATTATGGTATTTATTCTCATAAAGATGCTAATAATGTAATTGATAAGGATCATGTGATATTAAAGACATTACTTCCGCAGATAAATAATGAATGCAAACTTCCAGGTTCAAGGAATAAAATTGACTGTCTGGAATCACGATATCCAATATTGGATGATAATGGTAATCTTCTTGGTATAATTGGGACATATGATGATATTACTGAGCAGAAAAAAGCTACTAGCAATCAGGCTATCCTGGCTGCAGCTCTTAATAAAAGTAAAGATGCCCATTGGATGGGAACATGGAACGATAAAAAGGAACAGTTAGACTATATTTTTATAAGTGATAAAGCTTTCCTTGATATTTTTGAAATCCCTATGAGAACAGATGAAGATAGAAAACTTTCCATATACAGAATCAAAGATATGATTGATAGATCTAATATTTTTCCTGAAGAAACGAATGAACTTAGAGATTTAAGAAAACATAAAAATGAAAATGGTCATATAATGACTATTGAATATAAAATAGTTACATCTTCAGGGAAAATTAAATGGATAAGGGATAGTAGAAACAAATTTAATAAAGTTTGGTATGGAGTATTTTCAGATATAACTAATACTATGAATTTACACTCATGTCTTGATACTCCCAATGAGATTATTTTTGTAGGACGAGAAAATCTGAAAACTTTTGAGTATAAATGTGATTTTGTAAATAATAAAACAGAGGAAATATACGGGATACCTAAACAGGAGTTTATTGACGGGAAATGGAGATTTTGTGTTCAGGACGAATCTATAAAATTTTTAGAACAGATGGATAAAGAGAGATATTCTGACATTATCTATAAAAAAGAGAGAAAACGTGAATATAAATTAAAAATTATTCATGCTTTAACAGGAGAAACAAGATGGGTGGAACTTAATACCTATATTAAACGTCAAGGATTCACTGCTGTTCATACAGGATTTATTAAAGATATAACTGAACTTCAGTTGAAAGACCAGAAAATTAAAAGACTGACTGATGCCCAGGAAAAGATTGAAACGTTGATATGGATGGGGCATGAGAAGAGTTCTAATGACATTACATTCGTATATGACAGCATTAATTCTGAAAAAGCTTTAATTAACACACTTGGTATATCCAAAAAAGTTTTTTTTGCGAATAAGTGGTGTGAGTATATAGACATTTCAGCATGCGGGAGAAGTTTGGCTGAGTATGAAACTGCCAGAAGAGCAAGGATAACGCCTCGAACTGCTATTTTAAAGACTTTACATGGTCGATGGATAAAAATGACAGTATATGAAACTAAGTTTGAATGGACATATACTCATACCGGTTTTATCGAAGATATTACAAAAGAAAAGGAAGCGTCCTGGTTGAGCGGGGTAAAAAACAGTCTTATGGATAAATCTGACAATCCTATCTGGATAGGACAATTGACTGAAGATAAATTTTGTAAAACAAAGCTAAAAGTTTTTTATACAAATCAGGCTGTGTACGATATGTTTGAGATGAGTAAAAAAGAATTCAAGGCGGCCGTAGCAATTAATCCGGATATGTGGCAGGAGTATATTTTTTCCGATGACATTGAAAGAGTTTTATTAATTATTGAAGAACAGGATAAAAAAACTGATGATTATATAGAATTTACCTATAGAATGGAAATGCCGAATGGGGAAATAAAATATATTAATGAAAATCGATTTACCTTCTCTGTAGGTAGTGAACGATTTGTAGGAGGAATTCAGAGAGATATAACAGAAAAGAAAACTTATGATCAATTATTAAAAGATCAATCATAAGAAAACTTTTGCCGCGCAAGTATCAAAGCTTCTTTGACAGAAAAGTTTTGAAAAATATTATAGAAATTTGTATTTTAATAATTAAGGTATTAAAGAATATTATATTCTTTTAATGATTGAAATGGGGGAGGGTAGAGTTATGAAAATTAGGATCTCTGTAATAAGTATTTGTTTTGTATTAACATTTTTCGGAATAATATGCAGCTCATTTGGGGGGACAATTTACCAAAAGCAGTTAGCCAAGTTAAAAGCAGAACCTCCAATTTGTACCAACAGTTTTGATTTTTGTATTGTCGGGGACATTCAATTTGCAGAAACCTATAAATATTCTCAGGATTTTCTGTCTATGATTAAAGATTGGAATGCTTTAATGCCAAATCTAATTTTTATCGATGGAGACAATATATTTGGAGGAGCGGCTTCTGGTGTTAATAAACAGTGGGATATTTACGAAAAACATATTGCTGAAATTAAATCACCTATTTTTTCTATAGTCGGCGGTCATGATATAGCAGATGAAGCTACTCAGAAAATATTTACTAATCGTATAGGGCCGGTAATGTTTTCTGTAAACTATGGGAACAGTCAATTTATAGCATTAGATACAGAAGAAAACGGTCAATCTTCAGGTGTATTTTCAGACAAACAGTTGAACTGGTTAAAAAAAGAGCTTGCCTCATCAAAGGCAGAAAATATTTTCATAATGATGCATCAGCCTATTTTTGATATTAAACACTACGGTAATAAATGGAATAAGGTTGCAAAATTATTGAAAGGCTATCCTGTCAGGGCAGTATTTGCTGGACATAAGCATATGTATAGGGATTTTGGTGTAAGAGATGGAATTCATTATTTCATATCTGGCGGTGGAGGTGGAGACCGTACAGGACTTGCTGAAAACAAAGGTGGATTTGCTCATTATATCCTAGTTCAGGTACGTGGCAGTAAAATCCGTTATACCGTTGTCAAACCGGGGTATATGTTCCCTTCTGATATAGTAACACAAACACGGGTATGGGAAATGGATAATCTGCATAATTGTATAACAACTCAAGCAGTAGAGGTCCCGTTTGGTAAAAAAATAAACCGAGAAGTTTCTGTCTATTTGAATAATCCTTACGATTGGTCTTTGAATTTGAATTTAAAATGGCAAGTGCCTAACGGTTGGCATGTTACACCTACAAATTTAAATATAAAAGCAGAGCCAAATAAGCGTGGAACTGCTAAAATTCATGTATGGACAGATTCAGCTTCTGATGTTCATTTCCCTGTGCCATCATTTGAAACTGTTGTGCCTAAAGTGAAAAACGGAGGACCTATTAGAGTTACAAATAAACTAGATCTGGTGCAGACATCTTATGCTGTTCGCGCTCCTGAAAATATGAAGATAGATGGAAAGTTAAATGAATGGAAAAATGCTGTGAGTATGCCAATAACTTATTCTCATGCTTTCAATCCGAAAAATACTAAGGATCTTAGCGGTTACGTTCAAATGATGTGGAACAGTAAATATTTATTTCTTGCTGTAGATATGAGTGATAATGATCATTATCAGCCTAACTCAGGTGATATAGTATGGTCGGCTGACTGTGTTCAGTTTTATCTTGATAAATGGTCATGGGAACTGTCTAAGACTCCTAAAGGAAATGAGGTATTTCTTGATACTTCACCAAAGGGAGAAATTGAAGCCTTTAATAAATCAGTAAAACTGGCTATTAAGCGAGTAGGTAACCACACTGTTTATGAAGCAGCTTTTCCTGCAAAAGATGTATTTCCACTGATATTAAAAGCTGGTAAAACTTTTAATGTTGCTTTAATTGTTAATGATCTGGATAGAACTAAAGGTAATAAACTTCATTGGCTTGAGCTGATGCCAGGCTGGGGAACTAAAATGACAGGTCCCATGGTTAGAATGACATTGGAAAAATAATTTAATACTTTCTATAAAATACATGGAAGGAGTTTCTAATGAATAAAAAATCTGAAATTCGAACAGGAGTTAGGACCAAGTGGCTAACGGCTGACAAACATGTGCTGAGGCAATGGCATATAAAATTTCATGAAGAAATCATAAATAATGAAGAAGAAATTTTAGAACATCCGGTTATTGCCGAGTTTAGAAATATGATAAACAGTGATCCTGTAGTTAGGATGTATTTGACCGAAATGATAGAACAGATCCCTAAAGACCCAAAGTATGATGAACATAGGCTGCAGAATATTGATCACATGTTACGGTTATTAAATTGTGTATTAACTAAAGCCCCTGATTATAATGATACATTATTAGTCGGAACTCCGTTTTCAGCCATACTCATTTGGACAATGGGAACAAGAGCAGGTTTTGCTGCCTACCGCAATGAAAAAATTAATGCTATGCTAAAAAAATTATTGGATGTATGGTGTCTATTTTTGAATAGCAGAAATTCACTTTATGTATTAAACGATTCTCCTGAAGGATGGATGTGTGAAGCAGCTCAAAGACAGCTTCATATTGAAGATTACCATTATCAGCCTAATGAAAAACATTGGGGATTTAAATCATGGAATGATTTTTTTACACGTAAACTTAAAAAAGGTGTACGACCGATAGCAGAGCCGGAAAATAACAAAGTCATTGTTGGTGCATGTGACTCAACAATATATAAAATTAGCAAAAACATAAAGAGATATAGTAAATTCTGGATTAAATCTCAACCTTATTCTCTGAGTGATATGCTGGATAATAAATATATAGATAAATTTATTGACGGAACAGTTTTTCAGGCATTTTTGAGTCCGTTTAAATATCATAGATGGCATAGCCCTGTTTCAGGAAAAATAGTAAAAGCATATGTAAAAGAAGGTCTTTATTTCAGCCAAGCTGATTCAGAAAGGGAAGATCCCACAGATCAGGATGCATCAGAGGGCTATCTTGTTCATGTGCAGACAAGAGCAATTTTTTTTATTGACTGTGATGATCCTGGAATAGGATTGGTTTGTGTGATGCCTACAGGTATGGTTGAAATATCCTCATGTATAATTGATTCTAAAATGAAAGCCGGTTATCATGTTGATAAAGGTGAAGAATTAGGTTATTTCCAATTTGGCGGATCAACTCATTGTATCATTTTCCAGAAAGGCGTAATTAAAAATTTTACTCAACTGGAAGGAGATATTAAAGTAGGGCAGAAAATAGCTGAGGCATTCTAAAATTTATAATTCTCTTTTAATATCAGTTATATCTTTGGATATTATTACCAGGCAGTTTTTTCCTCTATATTTACCGTTAAACGATTTGTTTTTAAGTTCTTTTATCCGGCCATTTTGAGTTATGCATCTGAATTTTTCTGGAATTGTTTTATTCAGCATGATGAGGGATAAAAGAGTTTTTTTATCATCCGGATGAATACAACTTGAAATAAAAAATTCTATTTTCCTATTTAAAAATGCTGCCGTTTCATGTCCAAAGACTTCTTTAAAAACTTCATTGGAGAAAAGAAATTTTCCACTGTCATAGTCAACGATGATTAAAGCATTTCCTGTTAACTTGAGACTCTTTTTCTCTATTTCATTAAGTTCTATTTTTTTGTATTGATCTGTGATATCAAGCTGCACTGAAATTATGCACTCCTTTGACATAAAATTTGATTTTGAATGATGTGTCTCCAGCCATCTAGTTTCACCATCAGGCCTAATTATTCTATATCTGATGACTTTATTCCACTTTCTATTTTTATAATAGTTTTGAACTATTTTAAAATCTTCAGGATGTATATATTTTTTTCTTATAGAAATTTTACTTTTATTGGAAAATTCTTTTAATGTGTAGCCGTGAATTTCTGCAACGGCTTTGTTTACATATAAAATATCAAAAGTATTTATTTCATAGATTATTATTCCTTCAGACATATTATTCAGGTTGATTGCAAGCTGTTCTCTTAATATTTCATTATGTTTTCTTTCTGTAATATCGTAAAAAGAACCAAGAATTCCTTCTATATTATTATTACTGTCAAAAATGGGGAGTTTGGAGGTCGTAACCCATTTACTTTTTCTTGATCCAGGCATATATCTTTCCTGTTTTAGTACAGGTATTCCGGTTATCAGGACTTCTTTGTCTTCAGATTCATTTTCTACTGCTTCTTTTATATTGAAAAAATCTTTATCCTGTTTTCCAAGAAATTGATAGTTTTTTGATAGTGAAAATGCTTTTTTAAATTTGTCATTGGCAATCACATATTTTAAGTTTTTGTCTTTTACGTAAATATAGATTTGTGCCTGTGATGCATTTAATAGACCTCTTATTATTAATGCTGCATTATTAAGCTTTAATTTTAAACGAGAAATTATTTTGTTCAAGTTTGAGAAATCATTGTGATCTGTATCTTCAGATGAAGATTCTGATAATTCCAGCCATGTAGATGCAGCCTTTGATAATTCAGTATCCGAAAGAGGCAATTCAGGTTTCAGGTCAGAAATGTTATCTACGGTAATATTTAATGCTTTTGCTATTGCTCTTATATGTTTTTCTTTAGGAATACTTTTTCCTGTTTCACATTTCCATATAGTTGTTCTACCTATTTCTATTTCATTACAGAGTTCGTATATTGAAATTTTCTTCTGCTTTCTGTATTGGTGTATTTTGCTGTAGTCTACTTTCATACCTAAGCCTTATGGGGCAATTAACTTCTATAGAATATTTTAATATATAATTTTAAAAAGTGAACATTATAAGTTTACATATAAAAGAAAATATTTTCTTAATTAGATAAAATATCATAATTGGTTTTTTCATTTAATATGAGAAATATATTTGTGTATTAAAGACTTAAAACTAATATAAAAGGAGAAAAAAATGAAAATTATTATTGTCTTACTCACATTTTTATCAGTGACAACATGTATGTATGCCAAGCCGGTTGTAGCCCAAATGGAATCAATGATTGAAGGTCAGATGGTATATGAAGTTCCTTTAAATTCACAGGTGAAAAAGGGGCAACTTGTAGAAAAAGTAGATACTGCTCAGTATAAGGGAAAAGTGGAAAAAGATTTAGATGATATAGCATATTATAAAAAACTATATGGAGTTAATTCAAGATTATATAGAACCCGTTCTGTTTCTTTGATCACTTTATTAAAATCAAAAGAACAGATAGGAGATGCTGTGGCAAATTATAGAGAAGACCGGGCCCTTTTAGATCATTGCAAGATATATGCTCCATTTAATGGGAAAGTAACTAAAATAATTGCTTATCCAGGAAGTGGAATTGGCGATGGTAATTTAATAATGGAAATTACAAAAAATGCAGCATAATTAAATTTTTATTTAGATCATAATTTGTTTATCTGTTTAATGTATTAAACATATTTGTGTATTAAAGGTTATATAAATAAAGAAGGGAAAAATGAAAACATTTATTATTTTAATTACTTTTTTATCAACGGCAACATGTATGTATGCCAAGCCAATTATAGACCAAATGATATCAAAGGTTGAAGGTCAGATTATTTACGAAATACCTTTGCACTCTCATGTTAAAAAAGGTCAACTTGTAGAAGAAGTAAATTCAGGTAATATGAGAGAAACTGTAGATAAAGATACAATTGATATTTTATATAATAAAAAGCTGTATGATGTAGATTATAAACTTTATAATACACATTCAATTTCTTATTTAGATATGCAAAAAACAAAAGAAGCTTTGGAAGATTCAGCGGCAACCTATTGGCAGGATAAATCACTTCTGAAGCAATGTAAAATTTACGCTCCTTTCGATGGTAAGGTAACTAAAATTGTAACTTATTCAGGATGCGATATAGGAGATGGCAATTTAATAATGGAAATACAAAAGGATTCTGCTTAATAAAATTCTTATTGAAGATTATTCGTTGGAGGTGGCAAAATGAATGAGAAATTATTAAAAAATAAGAAATTTGAAGATAAAGCTCCAAATTTTATTCGAAATACAATCGATAAAATGCGCAATAGGAAAAAAAATATTAATAAGGAAACTGATATTTTTGATATAATTGATATTTTTGAAATAATGGATTTATAGAAGTTTAGGTGACTGGCAGGAAATATAAGAATTTTATGCAGAATCTATAATTTGTTGTTACGATTGATATTTTAAAATGTGATTCCTTATTAATGATGAATCACATTTTTTATCTTTTATTTCACGTAGTGGTAAGACCTGTTTTGCAAATATCAATTTTTTAATAGTCAAGTGTTTTATAAAGTCGAATGTTTGGCTGTTTTACATGGACTGTCTATTAAAAGTTAAACCGACAACTCATTATTACGCTGTTGCTTTAGAATTAAAAACTAAACACTCTTGTCCGGAATATCTTTGTTTAAATAATTGACATTCAAGATTTTTGATTTTGCCGTCAGATGTAATGCAATTGATACTATTGAGGCTCGGATTATTCTGTTTAAAACTGGATAATATTTTTAATTTACTCTCAGAGTTGATACAGTTGGAAATAAAAAAACTGATACTTTTGTTTAATAATATTGATGCTTCATACCCATAGACATCTTTTACTGCCTTGTTGGCATAAACTATTTTCCTAGTATCTGTATTGAAAATAATCAGAGCGTTTCCGGTTAAATTGATACTTTTCTCAAATATTTCTCTTAGTTCAGTTTTTTTATAGCTTTCAGTAATATCAAGCTGTACAGAAACTATGCAGTTTCTTGACATAAAGTAGGATTGTGAATGATGTGTCTCCAGCCATCTTACTTCGCCGTTTGGTCTAATAATTCTGTATCTTAAAATGTCATTCCAGTTATTTCCTTTTAAATACTCTTCAACAATATTTATATCTTCAGGATGAACATATTTTTCTCTGCGTGTTGATTTTTGCATGTTATAAAATTCATCTAAACTGTATCCATGCATTTCAGCCGAAGCTCTATTGGTATATAAGTGATCCATAGTATTTTCATCATAAATCACAATGCCTTCAGACATATTACTGAGATTAATTTCTAGCTGTTCTCTCAGTTCTTCGTTATATTTCCTTTCTGTAATATCCAGTTGAACAGAAATAATGCAGTTATTTGACATGAATTTAGATTTAGTATGATGAGCTTCAATCCATCTTATGTCGCCATTTGGTCTAATGATTCTGTATCTAAAAATGTCATTCCATACTTTATGTTCTAAAAATTGAGAAAGTTTTTCACGGTCATCAGGGAAAATATAATTATTAATACGGTCCGACTTATGCATTTTGGAATATTCTTCTAAAGTATATCCATGCATTTCAGCTGACGCTTTGTTAACGTATAAATAATCCATGGTATCTTCATTATAAATCACAATACCTTCTGACATATTATTGAGATTAATTTCAAGCTGTTCTCTTAGTTCTTCATTATGTTTTCTTTCAGTAATATCAAAAAAAACAGCAATAATTCCTTCAATATTGTTTTTTGTATCAAAAATTGGAAGTTTGGATATCATTGCCCATTTTTTCTTTCTTGATCCAGGCATAAAACCTTCTCTATTTAAAATTGGTTTTCCCGATACTAATACTTTTGTGTCTTCAGCTTCATTCAGTTCCGCTTCTTTTTTACTAAAAAAATCTGTATCCTTCTTTCCTAAAAAGTTGAAATTTTTTGACAGAGAAAAAGTATTTTTAAATTTGGAATTGGCAATTACATATTTTCGATTTTTATCTTTTATATATACTTCAGATGGTATGGCATTCATTAAACCTCTGATGATTAATGATGCATTGTCCAGTTTTAACTTTAGTTGAGAAAGAATTTTGTTTAATTGGTCAAAATGATTGGAAGATGACGGCGAAGAGTGATCTGATAACTCAACCCATGAAGCTGCAGCATTTGATATGTCTGTATCTGATACCGGATGTTCAGTCTGCAAGTCAGATATTTTATCAACTGGAATATCCAACATTTTTGCAATTGATCTAATATGTGTTTCTTTAGGAAAACTTTTATTTTTCTTCCACTTCCAGATAGTAGTTCTGCTGATATCAATTTCATTACAAAGCTCGTCAAGTGATATTTTTTTTTGCTTTCTGTATAATTGTATTTTTTTTAAATCAACTTTCATAAGAATATATTTTATTAATTATATGAACAATAACAGTTAATATTTTAACATAATATGTTTATAAATCTACATTAATTATACATCAATTATACTAAAATAAAAGTGCTAATATATTGAATATCAAAAAGCTATATAAATTAACAATAAAAAGCATAGGGAGAGTAAAGTATGAAAACTGTAATTGTATTATTTGTCGGGATTTTAACAGCAACTTGTCTGTACGCTAAGCCAGTTGTAGCGCAAATGGCTTCTATGATAGAAGGTCAAATTGTATATGAAGTACCATTAAACTCACACGTTAAAAAAGGGCAGCTTGTTGAAGAAGTTGATCCGGCGCAGTATAAAGGAGCTGTTGAAAAAGATATAGCCGATATTGACTATTATAAAAAAGTATATGGAGCTGATTCGAAATTATATAGAACTCGCTCAGTTTCGTTAATAACTTTATTAAAATCAAAAGAACAGATAGAAGATGCTGTGGCAAATTATAGAGAAGATCAGGCAATATTGACTCATTGTTATATATACTCTCCATTTAATGGAAAAGTAACAAAAGTGATAACATATGCCGGCAGTGGTATTGGTGATGGAAGTTTGATAATGGAAATAACAAAAATAAATTCATGAAATGAACTAATATAACAGGACAAGATACTAGTAATATAATAAAATTGCTCAGTTTGTGGAGGTGTAATAATAGTGTTATGAAAATAATGATTGCAGCGATATTTATTCTGCTGATAATAATATGTTCTATATTAATTAAAAATAGTTTTACTACTGTTTCTTTACAAAAACAGCAAGTTAAAAGCCTGATTGAAAGTCCAATGAAAAGCTATGTAGTTTATAATGTTTCTTATGGCAGTAGAGTTCATAAAGGGCAGCTTGTTGCTGTAGTAGATCCTACTGTATGTCGCAAGCATGTAAAACAGGATTTAATAAATCTAAAATATGAAAAAGAACAATATAAAAGATATAAATTTCTTTCAAGAGTAAATGCTTCAGCAATTGAATTATTTGAAAAGGTTGAAAAAGCTTACGGAGATTCTGTTACAAAACTACATATTGACCAGGCGGTTCTAAGACACTGTTACCAATATGCTCCATTTAATGGAAAAGTTACAGAAATAGTTACATCTTCAGGATCAGGGGTTAAAAATGGCGGTGTTATATTGGGAATAGTAAAAATATGTTAATGTTTTTAAAAAATGGGAAATAATAATTTATTATAATAAAAGGGGGAATATAGATGCAAAGTATAATAAAAAAAGTGTTTGTTGCTGTGATATTTATTGTGGTGATCTCAATATTTTTCATCTTAGCACAAACTAATTTTCAAACTGGTTCAGCGCAAAAACAAATTAAAAGTATGATAGAAAGCCCGACGGATGGTTATGTGATCTATAATGTTCCTTTTGCTAGTACAGTCCATAAAGGCCAGCTTGTGGCTGAAATAGATCCAACTGTTTGTATCAATCAGGTAAAACAGGATTTAATAAATCTAAAATATGAAAAAGAACAGTATAAAAGATATAAATTTCTTTCAAGAGTAAATGCTACAACAAAAGAATTATTTGACAGCGTTAAAGAGGATTATGGTGATGCCATAGCCAAATTGCGTGCGGATCAGGCTGCTCTTAGACATGATTATCAGTATGCTCCGTTTAACGGAAAAGTTACTTTGATAGTTACATCTGCCGGATCAGGTGTTTCTGATGGCGGTTCTATATTGGAAATAACAAAAGAAAATACATAATTAAATTCTTAATAGATTTTGTAAATTGGAGTAGATAGAATGAATAAAGAATCATTTAAAAATTATAAATTTGAAGATAAGGTTCCCAATTTTATTCGTAATACAATTAGGAAAGCACGTTTGAGAAAAAAAAATGCTAATGTAGAAGTTAATATTTTAGATAAAATTAATATTGTTGAGTTAATGGATTTTTAATTATCAAACTAAAAGTAAATAGAGAAAAATGTGATTCGCTATAAATAACGAATCACATTTTTAATATTTTATTTTCTAGGCAGCTGCATGGCGACAAGGCCTGTCCTGGCAATTTCAATATTTTTGCAATCAGGAAACAGTGTTAGAAAATTGTTTATCTTTTCTGAATCTTCTGCAATTTCAATAATTACTGATTCGTAGGATATGTCTGTTATTTGAGCACCATCGTAAGCATTTGTAATTGATATGATTTTTTGCTTGTCCTTATGATCTGCATCAATTTTGATATAGGCCAATTCTTTTTTAACTATCTCGCCTTTGCTTAAATCTTTAACCTTGATAACATCAATAAGTTTATTCAGTTGTTTTTTTATCTGATCAAATTCATTATTGTCAGTTTCGCATACTAATGTAAGGTCGGAAGTTCCTAAGTCAGGAGTAGTACCTCCCACAAGTGATTCAAGGCTGTATCCTTTGCCGGAAAACAGACTTGATATTCTGGAGATTACACCGGCATGATTTTTAACTGTCAAAGATAAGATTTTTTTCATTTTATTCACCTCTTTCCAATAACATTTCAGTAATATTTCCTCCGGAAGGAATCATAGGCATTACATTAGCTTCCTGCTCTGTTCTAAATTCAATTAGAATTGGTCCCTTTGTATGCTCTTTAGCCTTTGTCAGAGTTGGTATAATTTCTTCCTGTTTGGATACTCTTATTCCTGGGATATTATAAGCAGTAGCCAGTTTTACAAAATCAGGGATATACGGCGGACAGTGGTCACCATAATCATTGCATTTTGCAGGGCATGCGTCAGTTTGCCTTAAACAGGTTCCAGAATAATTTTTATCAAAGAACAGCTGCTGCCATTGTCTAACCATACCTAAATAGTTATTATTCAAGATCATAATAACTACAGGAAGATTTTTCTGAGCAGCAACAGCAAGTTCCTGAATGTTCATCTGAATACCGCCGTCACCTGATATACATATTACTCTTTTATCTTTATTTCCTATTTGAGCACCGAGTGCTGCAGGTAAACCGTACCCCATTGTTCCAAGACCACCTGATGTTAATAGTGATCTTGAGTGTTTGAATTTATAAAACTGAGCAGTCCACATTTGATGTTGGCCGACATCTGTGGCAACAATTGCATCAGGAAAAATATCAGAAATAGAGTCTATTACCTCCATTGGAGAAACACGTTTTTTGCCTTTAACTATTTTTAGCGAATAGGTTTTTTCCCATTCAGTGATTTTTTTCATCCAGTTTGAGTGGTCACACTTATCTACAATAGGTATTAAATCCTGTATAATACTTCCGGCATCACCCACTATTGGTACTGAAACCGGTACATTTCTTGAAATCGCGGCAGTATCTATGTCGATATGAATAATTTCAGCATTTGATGCAAATTCACTTAATTTTCCTGTTATTCTATCGCTGAACCGACAACCGATGGAAAATATTAAATCACAGTTTGAAAGAGACATATTTGCAGGATATACACCATGCATTCCTATTGTTCCTACGCATAATGGGTGATCTTTAGGGATAGCTCCTATTCCCATTAATGTTGTTACTACAGGAACACCTGTTTTTTCTACTAATTCAATAAATTCTTTCGAGGCATTTGATATATTAACTCCACCTCCACAAAGGAAAAGCGGTTTTTTAGCTTCCATTAATTTAGCAGCAGCTTTTTTAATTTGCAGAGGATGACCATTTATCACTGGCTTGTATCCGTCAATTTTAACTTTTTTAGGATATATATCATCTTCAATACCTTTAATGAAATCTATAGGAAGGTCTACAACAACAGGGCCTGGGCGTCCAGTGGAAGCTATATAAAAAGCTTCTTTTATAATCCTTGGTAAATCTTTTCTATTTTCAACAATATAATTATGCTTTGTAACAGATCTGGTTAAGCCGACAACATCTGCTTCCTGAAAAGCATCATTTCCAATCAGATTGTATGGAACCTGTCCGGAAAAACAGACTAAAGGAACAGAATCGTAATTGGCAGTGGCAAGACCTGTAATAGTATTGGTTGCACCTGGACCGCTGGTAACAAGGCAAACCCCTGTTTTTCCTGTTGACCTTGCATATCCGTCAGCCATATGGACAAGTCCCTGCTCATGACGAGGCAAAACAAGGTCTATGGAAGGTTCCTTGTAAAGTTCATCAAAAATAGGAATTACATATCCTCCGGGATAACCAAAAATTGTGTCAACATTTTCCTGTTTGAATGCTTCAAGCAGCATCTGCGCGCCGGTTCTTTTCATGATTCTATCCTTTATTTACTTTATCTAAAATCTTTTATTTCAATTATTATAAAACTACAAAAAAACCACTATCGTTTTGATCTCGACAGTGGTTTCAATTAAAAAATCTTTTTATGTTTCATTTACATTAAAGATCCTCCTGCCAAGATATCAGTAGCACACCTGGTAAGACAACGCTTAGGACGACAGTAAGGATATTTTTAAAACATGCATAGACCTGCTGAATTTCAGCATAATGAAAATTATTATTGTCTAAGTATGATTTATTCATTCTCTTTCCTTAAGATTACCAATTTGATAACTAAAATATTAAAACTAAAATAGCGAAAGTCAAGATATTTTTTTATTATTGTGGCAATTTACCATATCAAAAATACTCAAATATCAAAAATTTTACCTGGATTTAAGATACAGTTCGGGTCTAAAGCAATTTTGATAGATTTTATAATATCCATATATTCTTTTGAGGTAACCCGTTCTAAATAGTGCTTTCGTTTATGTCCAATTCCGTGTTCGCCAGATATTTTACCGCCAAGTTTTGATGTCAAATCATACAATTCTTCAAGTATTTTCGGAATAACTTCATTCCATCTTTCATTACTCCACTCCTCAGGGGACATTATTCTTGCATGAATATTTCCATCGCCTGCGTGACCGAAACACGGTATTCTGATTCCGTATTTATCAGCTAATGTATTGAGCTTTTTTGTCATTACAGCAATTGATGCTGGCGGAACAACAATATCTTCATTACTTTGCCTTTGAGAGATCAAATTGAAAGCTTCAGCTATATTACGCCTTACCTTCCATATTCTTTCTGAAGTTGTCGGATTGTCAGCTACATAAATTTCTATAACACCTTCATGCTTCTCAAACAATTCGCAAATTGCAGTATAATCACTATCTACTTCAGTTTCTGTTTTTCCATCTACTGTTACAATCAGCATAGCTCCGGCTTCTTCATAAGGTATAGTCTCATTTAAATATTCACATGAAGCCTGAATTGATTGCTTGTCCATAAATTCTATTGCAGAAGGTACAACTCCTGTTGCAGATGAAATGGTATTTACTGTTTCAATTGCATTATCCACTGTATCAAAGAGGCAGAGTATATCAATTTTATATTTAACTGCGGGTATAAGTTTCAGTATTATTTTTGTAAAAATACCAAGAGTGCCTTCTGAACCAACCATGAATTGAACCATACTGTATCCACTAACATCTTTTACCAGTTTTCCTCCGTACTCAACGATTTCACCCTTTGGCGTGACAACTTCCAACCCTAAAACATATCTGGATGTAACACCATATTTGACTGCTTTTCCTCCACCTGCATTTTCTGCTACATTGCCACTTATATAGCATGTTTCATAACTCATTGGATAACCAGCATAAAACAGATCTGTGCCCTCCAGATATTCATTTATATCATTGGCAATGACTCCGGGTTCGACAGTTATCATCATATTATCTTTGTCAAGTTCTATGACTTTATTCATTCTATCAATACTGATTACAATTCCTCCGTAAATAGGCACTGCTCCTCCTGAAAGACCGGAGCCGGCTCCGCGGGGAGTTATAGGTATCATATGTTTATTTGCAAGCTTTACTATTTCAGATATTTCTGAGGCGGTTGATGGTCTTACTACGGCTTCAGGCATGTGAGCATATTTTCTATCAGGAGTTTCATCATGTGAAAAAGGTTCCAGTTTTTCAGAATCATCAAATATGACATATTTTGAACCTATGATATTTTTGAGCTCATTTACAATATCCGAGGTAACAGGATTATAATTTTCAGATTGAAATGTTTTCATAATACTTAACTTTTATTTAACATTATTCTTAATTAAATCAGTTAAATGCGGTATAACTTCAAACAGATCTCCAACAATTCCAAAATCAGCTATTTCAAAAATATGAGCATCAGGATCTTTGTTGACTGCAATTATATTTTTTGAAGTCTGCATTCCTGCTAAATGTTGTATCGCACCTGAAATACCCAGTGCAATATATAAATCAGGGCTAATTGTTTTTCCACTCAGGCCGACTTGATGGCTATAGCTTAACCAGCCTCTATCAATAACTTCACGGCTTGCTCCGATTGCAGCTCCTATACTGTCGGCAAACTCTCTAACAATTTTAATGTTTTCAGCTTTTTTAATGCCTTTCCCCACAGATACTACAATATTGGCATCCTGAATATTAATAATATCATCGTAAGGAGTTAATTTTAAAAATTCAGTTCTGATATGTTCTGAACTAAAATTTGGACTATATACGGTCAGTTTGCTTTCTAGATTAATGTTGTCTGAGCTATCCAGTTTTACTTGCAGAGAGGAAGATGTTCTTACTGTAGCTATCTGCGGCTTATAAACAGGTGTTTTAATTGTTGCCATAATATTTCCGCCAATAGCAGGGCGTGTCTGCAGGAGTAATCCTGTGCTTTCTTCAATTTTAAGCTCCGTGCAGTCAGCTGTAATGCCAGCATGTATTTTCATTGCTACATAAGGCATTAGAGTTCTTCCTGCTGTAGTTGCAGCAGAGATAATTATTTCTGGCGAATATTTATTAATAAGTTCTACGAGTGCTTTGGAATATGTCTCAACAAGAAAATGGTCAAGAAGTTTATGTTCAGCTATTAAAATTTTGTCAGCACCGGATGATAATAAATTCAGTAAAATATTTTCATCAAAATTTCCACCTATTAAAACAGCCGTCAGTTCCGTATTGCGTTCTTTCGCAAGTTTGGTTCCTCGTGACAATAACTCATAAGTACCGGGTAGAACAGCGTTGTTCTCATGTTCGGCAATAATCCAGATTCCACTATAGTTTGATTGAATATTTTTATATGACATTTTTAGATTTTAAGAACCTTAAAAATTCTTCTCCGGCTTCTTCTATATTTGATTCGTTATTAGCAAATAATTTCCTGCAATTTCTGGAAACAACGGATTTATAAGTCTTAAAGACTCTAGTAGGAGATCCTTTTAAACCTATAAGATTTTCATTCAGATTTAAATCTTTTATGCTCCACACTGGTATATCTATTTTTTTTGCATATTTTTTACCTCTATAAGTAGGCAGGCGAGGTATTGAGATTTCCTTAACCACTGTCAGTAGAGCAGGCAAAGTGACATTAAGCGTTTCTATACCGCTTTCTGTTGCTCTTGTAATTTTACAATGTTTCCCATGCTGAGAAAATTTTTCAATATTGTTAACATATGTGGCAGCAGGGATGTCAAGAAAGGCAGCAACTTCTGGCCCGACTTGACTGGTATCTCCATCTATTGCTCTTTCACCGGCTAAAATTAAATCAAAACGTCCAAGTTTATTGATAGCATTTCCAATAATATAACTTGTAGCCCAGGTATCTGAACCAGCAAATTTTTTATCAGTTAGGAGAATTCCGTCATCAACTCCCATGGATATAACTTCTCTGATTGCTCTATCAGCTTTTAAAGGTCCCATTGATACTGCAGTTATTCTGCAGTTATTCTGCTCTTTCATAGCTAATGCTGCTTCTACAGCATAAAGATCTAAGGGATTGACTACTGATTCAACACCTTCTCTGATAACTGTTCCTGTTTCTTTATCAAGTTTAACATTCTTCAGCTCAGGAACCTGTTTTATTAATACTATAATATGCATATAATTTGTTTTTTAGAATATAAATATTTTCAATTGTGTAAAATAATACTAAAAGAATCAAAATAAAAGTTTTAATGCAATAAAATCAATATATGAATTATGATTTCCTTTATTTAAAATAAGAGAAAAACAAGTTAAAATGTTTATTATACTGATATGAACTGACTGTGGTTAAAATGAACAATACCAGAAGAATTTTACTATTTATTTTTTTTATCGTGCTACTGGCTACTGGATATTCTGAAGCAGCTTTTGAAAAAACCAAGGATTCAATTCCTGTAAATCAAGAAAAGGTCAAATCCAATAAAACTGAGCTTCAGCATTATATTGATGAGAGAAATAACATGGTAAAAACTGGTATTTTCGGCAGGGGAGTGAAAAATATCGGAGTTTTAAATGCTATGAAGAATGTTAAAAGGCATTTATTCGTTCCAGACAATCTTGTTTACTACGCTTATGAGGATAGACCTCTTCCTGTTGGATATGGACAGACTATATCTCAGCCATATATTGTTGCATATATGACAGAGAAACTAGAGCTTAAACCTGATTATAAAGTATTGGAAATTGGAACAGGATCAGGTTATCAGGCAGCAGTTCTTGCTGAAATTGTTAAGGATGTTTATACAGTTGAAATAATCCCGGAACTGGCAAAATCAGCAAAAGAAAAATTTAAGAATAGAGGTTATAAGAATATACATTCTAAAACTGCAGATGGGTATTATGGATGGGAAAAATATGCTCCTTATGATGCAATTATAGTTACTGCAGCCGCCGGAAATATACCTCCTCCTTTGTTAAAACAGTTGAAAAACGGCGGGAAAATGATTATCCCGGTGGGAAGTACATTTATGGTTCAATATTTAATATTATTAGAAAAGATTGACGGTAAAATCGTTTCAGACAGACTATTGCCTGTTCGTTTCGTTCCTTTGACAAGAAAGAACTAAAATATTTTTTATTCATCTAACAATTTTAAAATACTAATCATTAATGATGAAGCAGAATAAAATTCCTTATTGCATAATCATTTCAGTATTTTTGCTTTCATCTGTGTTAGTCGCATACCAACTTGTTCTGATTCAGACGTTATCTTTTATGCAATGGCATCATTTTGCATATATGATAATTTCAATTGCTCTGCTTGGTTGGGGTGCTGCAGGAACTTTTCTTACTCTGTTTAGAAGAAAATTACTTGCGGCTAAAACTTCTCTATTACCTGTATTGTGTTTGTTGTGCTGTTTAGTAATAATAATTAACAATTATATCTTCCAGCAGACTGGGATAATTTTTGATTCATATTTATTATTTACAGGTTTTATGAACTTTGGTCGATTTATTTTGACTATTATTATGTTTACTGTACCTTTTTTCTTAGGTGCATTATTTATAGGTATAAATTTTATTAATTATTCTCAACGTATTGGTAAAGTTTATTGCGCCAATTTAATTGGTTCAGGTTTAGGGTGTATTTTTTTTCTCCTAATTGCATGGAGTTTACCTCCCCTTCAAATATCTGCAGTGCTTTCTATAATAACAGCGATTACAGCAATATTTGTTTCCTGCAATAAAAAAACGATTATTACAATATCCATATTTTTTGTTATTGCCTCAACAATGATAGCTTCATTTTTTACTGGACAACCTTCCCTTTCAGAATATAAAGATTTGAGTAGAACAATGAATATACCTGATGCTAAAATTATTGTTAGTAATAATTCTCCCTATGGCATGGCTCAGGTAGTAAGTTCGAATTCTTTAAGAAATTCATTAAGCATTAGTTTTAGATATTCAGATATTTTACTACCTTGCAAGCGTCTGTTTATAAATGGAAATTTGGCTGGAGATATAGTTCAATTTGATGATAATAGAAATTTACAAATCTATAATTTTACTTCTAAGGCACTGCCGTACTTAATAAGAAAGAATAAGAATATCTTAATAATAAACAGCGGTACCGGAAGTGATATTGCTGTTGCGCTCAAGAATGGCACAGGGGCAATAGCAATAGATGGTGTTGAATCAAATCCATTTATAAATAACTTATTGAAAAAGCAGCTTGGAAATAATTATATTGAACAGGGTGGGCATGTCAGTTTATATACTGAAAATTTTCGTTCATTTCTGAATAGATCTGATAAAAAATATGATCTTATTGCACTTCCTAATACAAATTCATTTGGAGAAAATACCGGTTTGAATGCTATTCAACCTTACTATTATATAACTTATGAAGCTGTTAATTTTATCTGGCACAATTTAACTTCTAACGGTATGATTGCCATAAACTGCTGGCAGGAGTATCCACCAAGGCAAAGTTTTAAAATTTTATCAACATTAGTTAAAGTTTTACGGAACAACGGTATTAATAATCCTTCAAGGCATTTAGTAGCAGTGAAGAGCTGGGGGGATATCACATTTGTTTTGTCCAAAAGCATATTCAGTAAAAAAGAGATAAAAAAAGTGAAAGATTTTAGCAGCTATTTATATTTCGATCCCATTATTCTTCCTGTCGGAATACAGAATAATGATTCACAAAATAATAAGCGAGCTGATAATGAGATTTTTTTGAAAGGATTGCAAAAAATATTAATATCTGATAAAAAATTTATTGATTCCTATCCTCTGAACATTAAACCTGTTACAGACAATAAACCATACTTTTCGCAATTTTTAAAGATTAAATTTTTACCTGAGTTTATTAAATTATATAGAGAAAATAATATTACTTTTATGGATACAGGGTATCTAATTTTATTATTAACATTTGCGATACTGAGCATGCTGGCAGTTTTATTAATTATTTTACCGTTGTTTTTTATTAGTTTAAAAAAAGTTAATAATAAGTTTATGACTTTTCTCTATTTTTCAGGGATTGGTATTGGTTATATGTTTGTTGAAATAGTGTTAATACATAGTTTTAGTTTGTATTTTAGTAGTATAATCTATTCAACTGCCCTTATTATAAGCATAATGCTAATCTGTTCAGGTATTGGGAGTCTGAGCACTGATAGAACAAATTATAAAATTGTCAGAAAACTGATATATTTAATAATAATTTTGATTGTTTATGGCTTTTTTTTAAACAATGTTTTGAATTATACAATGGGATATCAATTTATTATTAAGTTATTAATTTCAATTATTTTGGTGGGCATACTAGCTTATATAATGGGAATACCTTTTCCAGTTGCAATAAAAGATCTCTCAAATAAATCTGTTGAATCTGCATCATGGGGATGGTGCATTAATAGCTGTTTTTCAGTACTCAGTCCATCTTTAGCCATATTGCTTTCAGTAGTATTAGGATTCAGTGCAGTAATGTATCTATCTGCATTATTATACCTCATACCAATGCTGTATTTTTTATATCAATACAAATATAGATAGGCTACTTCAGAGTACTCATGAATATGTAAAATTATTTAACTGTTCTTTTTCTCCATATGGCTTTCAAGTTCTTCAATCCTGTTTAAAAGGTCAAGTACCAGACCCATTGAATTCCAGCCAACTCCAAGGTCATAATGAAGGCGGATAACTTTTTTAAGTTTTGGTATGTGCTTTACGTGAATTGCTGTTACTGAATGATCTTTTACTGTTTCAATAAGATCATGTGATATAAGAATAGTGACAATTCCAGGTTTAATTCCTGTAATGAAAGCAGCCTGCTCAATAGTTAAAATTTCTCCAAACTGTTCCTGATATTCGGTAATTTTATATGAAATACTGAATTTATTCATTTTTTCTTCTCCTATATCAAACCGGTTTAAAAGAAGAAACTTCAGCTAACTGTTCAAATAGTTTCTTTTCTTTTTCTGTTAATTTTTCCGGAACCATAATTTTTATACTGACAATCAGATCGCCGTTACCTTTATCCTTCCCCAGAGGCATTCCTTTTCCTTTTACTCTCATTTTCTGACCGCTTTGAGTTCCAGGTTTTAATCTTATTGAAGAACTACTTTCCATTGTAGGGACTGAAACTGTAGCGCCCAGAGCGGCTTCCCATGGTGTTACTTTTAGGTCAGATTCGAGATTATATTTGTTTATGCTGAACCTTTTGTCCTTGCGTATATGTATTTTTAAGTTAAGGTCTCCTGGCTGTCCTCCGTTGTAACCCTGGCCGCCTTTACTTTTTAATCTAATTCTGGAGCCTTCTGTTATTCCTGTAGGTATTCGGACATCAAATTGCTTCAATGTGGGCTTGACTGTGCCGTCAGGATTAAGTTCAGTTGTTTGATATTTCAGCTTGGTTTGAGTTCCATGATAGGCCTCATCAAGAGATATCTCTATTTCAGCTTCATGATTTTGTCCGCGAATTGGAGGAATATTGCCGGTTCTGCCTGAACTTTGATAATATGTTTTGCCTTGCCCGGATTTACCATATATACTTTCGAAGAAATCACTGAATCCACCTCCCATATCATCAAAAGAATAAGCCCTTTCTGATCCTGGCCCGTGATATTCATAATTATAATTATCTCCGCCCGGAGGAGCTTTGAATTCCTGACCATTTTTCCAGTTCTCACCAAGTGAGTCATAGCGTTTTCTTTTTTCAGGGTCACTCAATACTTCATAAGCTTCGCTTATTTCTTTGAATTTTTCTTCTGCATCTTTGGCCTTATTAATGTCGGGATGATGCTTTCTGGCAAGCTTCCGATAAGCTTTTTTTATATCTGTCGGCTTTGTATCTCTTGCCACTCCAAGTGTTTCATAATAATCTTTGAATTTGACTGACATAATTAATTTTCACCAATAAACTGATTTTTAACTGTAAACCTCTCTCTTTTAGGTGTATATTAAATATGTAGAACTAATTAATCATAAGTCAAGTATTTCTTTGCATATTATTTTACAAAATACAGTTTTGTCTTTCAATAGTGTTATTGCAGATTTAGTGCCGGTTATATTCAGGAATTATTTTAGAGATCTTACAGGAGTATTATGATTAGTTTATATTATTATTAAAATTAAAAATTGGAGAAAAATGTTAACATTTAAAGATATTGGAATTAATTCAAAAATTTTGCATGCTATTGAGACTCTTGGATTTGAAGATCCCATGCCTGTTCAGGAAAAAGTGATTCCTGTTTTACTTAGTGATGAAAAGAGCGATCTTATCGCTTTGGCTCAGACCGGAACCGGAAAAACAGCCGCCTTCGGTTTGCCTATAATACAGAAAGTCATTGTGGAAGATAGGATTACACAGGCTCTTGTTCTTGTCCCAACACGTGAATTATGTGTGCAGATAGCAGGAGATTTAAGAAATTATGCAAAAAATATAGATTCTATTAATATAGTTGCTGTATATGGTGGTTCTGATATGGATCGACAGAGAAAAGCTTTGAAAAAAGGAGCTCATGTTATTGTCGCTACACCGGGAAGAATGAATGATCTTCTTAATAAACAGCATAAAATAGACCTGTCAAATACGAATACAGTAGTACTTGATGAAGCTGATGAAATGTTGAATATGGGATTTAAAGAAGAGTTGGATGCAATTCTTGAAAAAATGCCTGAAGCTAAAAACACATTATTGTTTTCTGCTACAATGTCTAAAGAAGTATCGCTTATTGCTGCTGATTATATGAATGATCCTAAAAAGATTGTTATCGGGAATAAAAATTCAGGTGCAGAAAATGTTAATCATTTATGTTTTTCAGTTCAACCTAGAGATAGGTATGCTGCTTTGAAAAGAATAGTTGATTTTTATCCTGATATTTATTGTATTATTTTCTGCAGAACTCGTATGGAAACCAAAGATATTGCTGCCAGTCTGATAGAGGATGGATATAATGCAGATGCGCTTCATGGTGATCTTTCTCAGGCTCAGCGTGAATATACAATGAATAAATTTAGGCATAAAAGTCTACAGATATTAGTAGCGACTGACGTTGCTGCCAGGGGAGTGGATGTAAAAGATATTACACATGTAATAAATTATAATCTTCCTGATGAGTGCGAGGTTTATGTTCATAGAAGCGGAAGAACCGGTCGAGTAAGACAAAAGGGTACTTCTGTTGTTATTGCTACTCCTAGAGAAATGTTTAAAGTAAAGAAAATAGAATCTGTCCTGAAAAAGAAATTTAAAACAACTACTGTTCCTAAAGGGAAAGAGATATGCCAAAAACAGCTGTTCAGCTTAGTTGATAAAATGCAGAAAATAGAAATTAATCATAGTGAAATTGACGAATTCCTACCTCTTGTGTATAAAAAACTTGAATGGCTTAATCGTGAAGATCTTATTAAACATTTCGTTTCACTCGAATTTAATCGTTTTTTGGATTATTACAAAGATGCTCATGATCTAACTACTCCTGAAGAAGCTGCAAGTAAAAGGAGAACTGAAAGAAGAGAGAAAGGCAGGAATAATTCAGGTAGAGAAAATAGAAATGAAGGATTTATAAGGTTCCATATAAATCTTGGACATAAGGATGGAATGGCTCCAAGTGCTTTAATTGGTCTTATAAATCGAAGCACAAGAGATAAAGGACTTGATATAGGCAGAATAGATATAATGAAAACGTTCTCTTTTTTCGATATCAAAAGTAGAAATCCTGAAAAAATAGTTTTAAGTTTCGATGGAATAGAATATAATAATAGGAAGGTTACTGTTGAAGTATCAAAAGAAAAATTAGATGAAAGAAATCGAGACTTTAAAAAAGATTTCAATAAAGATTTTAAAAAAGAAAAGAAGAAAAAAAAATCTAGAAGTACCAGAAGATATTAAACATTGATCATTTAATCTTTAAATTGAAGTCAATACGCTTTACCGTATTGACATTCTTATATTTATTGATGTTTTTTCATTAATTAGGTGAATACAAAGAGTGATTAGTTCAAGTAAAGTAATGGCTTCGAATTTTTTTCATTTAACAAACATCTGTTAAGATATTGAATAGATATATTAATAGTTGAGTTTAAGGGAGTTAGATTTGAGCTGCAGGTGTAAGGAATAGTTGATAAATAAAGTAATAATGCTATATTATCAACGTTTTTTTGTTCTAAATAACTTTAGTATAACTTTGAGATATAAAACCAAATGAAGATATTAATTGTTTCACCACTGTTTCCAGATACATTCTGGAGCTTCAAATATGCAATAAAATTTCTTAAGAAGAAAGCTGCATTCCCTCCTTTGGGATTACTTACTATTGCGTCCATGCTTCCTGAAAAATGGGAAAAACGTATGGTTGACATGAACACAGATAATCTTTCTAATAAAGATATTATTTGGGCTGATTATGTTTTTATAGGAGCAATGATTGTTCAGTCAAAGTCTGCAGATGAAGTTATTGAAAGATGTAAAAGGTACAACACTAAAATTGTTGCCGGCGGCCCGATGTTTACGATGAACAGTGAATTATACGTAGATAAAGTCGATCACCTTGTCCTAAATGAAGCGGAAGTAACTCTGCCGGGATTTATTAATGATTTGGAAAATGGTTGCGCAAAACAAATTTATACCGATTCAGCATTTGCAGACATAAAAGATACTCCGATTCCGGCATGGAACTTAATTGATTTTAAAAAATATGCTTCAATGAGTATTCAGTATTCAAGGGGATGTCCTTTTGAATGCGACTTTTGCAATGTTACATCCTTGTTCGGCAGAAAAATGAGACAAAAAAGTTCTACACAAATTATTGCTGAATTAAACGGTATTTATGATAATGGGTACAGAGGTGCAATATTTTTTGTAGATGATAATTTCATAGGAACAATTGCATCATTGAAACGGGATCTGCTTCCTGCTCTTATCAACTGGAGAAAACATCATCCGGATATATCATTCTTTACAGAAGTTTCCATTAATATTTCAGATGATGATCAATTGATGAATATGATGCGTGAGGCTGGGTTCGATCAGGTTTTTATCGGCATTGAAACTCCTAATAATGATGGGCTTGCCGAATCAAATAAAAAACAGAACAATAACAGGAATTTAATTAGCGACATTAAAAAGATTCAAAAAAATGGTCTGCAAGTTCAGGCAGGGTTTATTGTTGGTTTTGACACAGATACAGAAGATATTTTTCAAAGACAGGTAGATTTTATTCAAGAAAGTGGAATAACAACCGCAATGGTAGGGTTACTACAGGCCCCTCCAGGTACAGGTCTTTATAATAAAATGCAGAAAATGAATAGATTATTTAAAAGAACATCAGGCGATAATGCTGACGGGAGTACAAATATTGTTCCTGTTTCCATGGATCTTGATACACTTGTTAATGGATATAAAAATATTCTTGCACAAATATATGCACCTAAAAATTACTATAAAAGAATAAAAATTTTCCTTGAAGTGTATAAGAATGATTGTGCTCCAGACAACGTAAGTATGAACAGAATTTTTGCTTTTATCAAATCAATCTACCGTATAGGAATTTTGGGGAGAGAGAGACACCATTATTGGAAATTACTGTTATGGACTTGTCTAAAACATCCGAAATCATTTCCTGTTGCCGTTAATCTTTCAATTCTTGGTTTTCATTTCAGAAAAACAGTAAAAAACTATATTCAGTAATACATTATCCAAAAAATAAATTCTTAATAACCATATTTCAGAAGTTTTTATAATCAATATATTTTTCAGGAGTTTCTAGTTCTGAGTCAAGTATAAATTTTAATTCAGGTGTTTGAGAATAAACAAGATTACCAACATTTTCACTGAAATACTTATCCGAATAGGTATTATTATCTAGCTAGACCGTTTTGATATATTCTTATAATACAGCATAAAATAGTTACTTATGGTGTTGGAACTAACGAACAGGTCAAGTTACTATTATAATGGAAGCTGTTATTATCATGAATTTTGTTTTTTCCTACCTGGAGAAAGTATTTATAGAGTACTTGAAAAAATAATGGTAACATATACGATATAGCTTAACTTCTTACACAAGAAGAATATAATTTATGATAAGAAGACAAAAAATTCTGATTGTTGATGAAAAAGCATCAAATTTGACTGCTTTTTCTCGCATTCTTGAGGATATTGAAGCAGATATAATCACTGCAGATAATGGCAATGACGCTGTTCGGTTAGCTTTTGAACAGGACATAGACCTTATTCTTCTTGATATACATATACCTGGGATGACTGGTTATGACACTATTCAATTGATAAAAAAGGAAGAAAAAACCAAATATCTTCCAATAGTTTTTTTAACTAGTAAAAGTACAGAGAATGTTCATATAATAGAAGGAATTGAGTCTGGAGCTGTTGACTTTATAGAAAAACCGGTTTCTGATAAAATTTTGATATGTAAAACAAAATTACTGCTTGAAATGCAGAAAAATAGAATAGAGCTTGAAAAAAAAAATAGAGAAATAGCAGATGAGAAGGCTTATTCAGAAGAACTTTTAGCTACTATGCCAGACGGCCTTTGGATAATTGATTTTAATGGGAATACTATTGATGTTAATCAGAGTATAGTAAAAATGCTTGGATACACGGACAAAGAAGATCTAATTAAAAAAAATCCAGTAGATATTTCTCCAGAAAAAAGCTCTATAGAGTTAAAAAGGCTAATAAACGGTACTTTGAACGGGGAAAATATGAATGGTGAGTTTAAAGCTATCAAAAAAAATGGAGAAAATATCACAATATCAGTCAAAACTGCTTGCATGAAAGATATTGATGGAAAAATATCGGGTGGATTTGCTGTTATCAGAGATATTACCGAACGTATTAAAATGGAAGAGCAGATAAGGAAAACCAATAAGGATCTGAAAGATAAAATCATTCAATTGAAGAACTATCAGGTAGCAAAAAGCAGATTCTATGCGGCTATTAACCATGAAATACGTACACCCTTAAATGCTGTATTGGGACTTACAGAAATTCTTGATGAAGAAATTAAAGATGCTGAATATAAGAAATATACGACTAAAATTTTTAATTCAGGTAAACTGCTTTTAAATGTAGTTAATGATATTCTGGATTTTTCTAAATTTGAAGCAGGTAAAAAAGAAGTAAATGAAGAAGATTTCAGCTTATCAGAAACTGTAGATGTATTAAATTCTGTTTTACAGATTATGGCAACAGATAAAGGACTTGATTTTACTGTTGAAAGTTCTTCTAATATGGATGAAATACTATTTGGAGATAATATACTACTGACCAAACTATTACTGAATCTTTGCAACAATGCGATAAAGTATACAAATACAGGCCGTGTTTTACTCAAAATCGAAACTATAGAATCAGAAGATCTATTTATTAAATACCTTTTTACTGTTAGTGATACAGGTATTGGAATTTTAAAACAAAATTTAAATAAATTATTTACTCCGTTTACTCAATTTGAAAAATCACAGACTATTGAGGGGACAGGTCTTGGACTTGCTATTGTGAAAGAAATAGTAGATTTGATGAAAGGCGACATTTACGTTGATTCTGAAATAGGTGAAGGAAGTAGATTTAGTGTAAAATTATCTTTTAAAAAACAAACTATTATACAGGCTTCAAGGAGAATGTCTACTGTTACAAAAAGTAAAATGAAATCAACTAAATTTCTAATAGTTGATGATGTTAAGGATAATCAACTTCTTATCAAAGTATTTTTGTCTAAATTAGGGATTGAATCAATTGATATAGCTGAAAACGGGAGAAGAGCTGTCAATTTTGTACGAAAGAAGGAATATGATATCATTTTAATGGATTCAAATATGCCTGGTATGGATGGACGGGAGGCATCGAGACAAATAAGAGAGATAACAGCGTCTGTAAAAAAACCTGTCATAATTTCTTTAACTGCAAATACAACCATAGATAGAGAATTGTCAATTAAATCAGGTATTGACTATTTTATTTTTAAACCAATAAACTTCAGTAATTTTAAAAAAATTATCGATGAAGTTATTACGGAAAATGTAGAAACCAAATAATATAAATTTTATACCCCTCCTATTTCAATTGATTTTATTTCTACTAAGAAATTCTAGTTCACTGTTTATTGATTTTACATATTAAGAATATATGTAACTGTTTTGCTGTAAAATCATTTAGGTAATGTTTTTTTACTTGACCATAAGAAAAACATCATAAGAAGTATAGCTGCTATAAACGAATATAATATGACATTACATGTGTAATTATATTTATCATTAAAAAACGGCAATACACCAAATCAATTTTTTTTTATATTTAGTAAGGTTATAAATACTTTCATTGGCATAAGAAGTATTTTTTATTCCACCTAACTTCAATCTTGCTTTTGCTATTTCAAGCTGTTTATCACCTGCATCTATGCAAGCACCTTACCTGTAGAACCTAACATAGAAGAAATTAGTGCAGTGGCATTACCTGGCCCTCGCAACCAAGATCAGCAACAAACATCCCAGGTTTCAATTCTGCATCGATTAAAAATTGCCTTGTGGTTTCTCCATGGACAGCACTATATATTTTAATCCGTTCCTCTTCTTTTTTACCAGCTCATAATGGATTGATTCACCTGAGCATCAATTATTACAGATTTATCACTCTTTTGTGCCTTTTTAAAAACTGCTCCAAACTCTTCTGTAGTTTTTGCTCTATACCCTATAAGATTATAACTTTCAGCTATTTTAGCAAAATCTGGATTATGAAAAGAATCGGCACAGGTCTTACCAAAATTAATTATATTCAAATCCATTATTGAAGAACACCCCCCATTATTATGTATAACAAAGATAACTTTTAAACCATATTCCATAGCTGTTCCAAGTTCATTCAGAGACATTTGAAATCCCCCATCTCCAACAAAACATACAACTTCTTTTTTAGTTGCCAAAGCTACTCCCAAAGCGGCAGGCACAGAATAACCCATTGGTCCATTTTTATCAGCTACAACAAAGTTCTGAGATAAATTAGTTCTAAATTTCATTACTGTCATTTTTTTATTACAACCTGTATCGCATACAATACTTCCGTCCTCTGCCGCCTGTTCTTCAACAATATTATTGATATTAATAGGATTTATTCCATTATCATCTTTATATCTTCTTTCTTTATTAATTTGCTCTGAAAGCCTGTAAACCTCACCTCTTAATTCATGAGAATTATAATGCTCATTTATTTCAATCAAATCAATAAAGCTTGAAATACTGCCAACTGCAGAAAAATCAATAGGATAAACTCTTCCTATTTCACCGGGATCTATATCTATCTGCGCAATTTTGGCGTTATCTATTAATGTTTTATCATACCAGTTCATTTCCCATTCCTGCATTCTATCACCTAAAAAAAGTATAAAATCTGATCTTCTCATATATTCATGAGCTCTTCTATCACTACCTAGTTCTATCATAGACCCCATATACAATTCATTATATTCATCAATATAGTTTTTACCGATCGGAGAAACAGTAAAAGGGATTTTAGTTTTATTTAAAAAATTATTAAGTTTGTTTTGTAAATTCGGTTCCTCTGCACCTTCTCCAATAACAATAAATGGATGTTTGGATTCATATAACTCTTTCTCAATCATTTTAGAATTTATCTCATTACAACTATGTAATGAAATATTTCTAGATTTATCTGTACTGATTCTTTCATATTCAATTTTTCTGTTCCAAAAATCAATTGGTACTTCAACATAGACAGGTCCCTGTCTCCCGGATTTTGATATTCTAAAAGCCCCTCTCAATATATTAGGAACTGATTCTGGTGATGGTACTAATATCGCCTGTTTACAACATGCTTTGAATATAGCCTTTTGTTCAGGATTAGTTCCAAGTCCGGATCCATCTTGAACACCATTCCTTCCGAAAGAAAATGTGGAACTTGAAGCACAAATTGCAACTATAGGAATAGAGTCCATAAATGAAGTTGATAATCCTGTAACAAGATTCGTAGCACCTGGTCCTGAAGTGGTAAATATAACAGAAGGTTTTTTTGTTATTCTGGCATATCCATCCGCCATATAAGCGGCATTTCCCTCTTGCCTGTTTAAAATTATTTTTATATCAGTTTCATCTGTAATAGCTTGATATAAATAAGTAATATTTCGCCCATTGTATCCAAAGACATATTCAGTTTTTTCCTGTTTTAAAATATCAGCAACTGCCGATCTTACAGTAATTTTCATAATCTCTATCTCCTTTATTTTATAATTCAAAAATATTCAAAAGAAGAACAATTAATATTCGTAATATTACTACACTCTGATGATACCGGCCGGTTTAAGAAAATATATATAAAAAAAATAATCATAAGTATACTAAATATTCCTATGATAATTTTTCTCATAATATAATTTTTATTTAATACTCTCATTTTACACTCTAAAGTTTATACATTATCTACTCTCTTCATATAACATAAATTATTAGAAAAATAAAATTTATCGATAGGAGAGATAATTATAATAGAATATTGGACACGTAAGTTTTTCCAATTTTACATATAAACGTAATAATTACCTTTATGCAGTTTTAAATATTAATATGATATTTAACTGATTTTTTCCTAAAGGATATATTCCTTAAAAATTCTCTTATAAACAACATGTATAAAATGAATGAAAATATTATAAAAAAAAGTATTCCGAATGTTAACATAAAGATAAAATTTGAGCGTATTTTACCTACTGCTAAGACAGTCAGAAAAGGTATGAATGCTCCTGTAAATTAATTAGTGAAGCCGCATTAGATTTATCTGAATGACTTGCAATTCCCATTATAGATGTATTAATAAAAATAAATGAGAGACTGATAAATAATAGGAAAATACTGAAGTAATAGTAACATAATTTATTGAATAAAATGCGATCAATATTAAATTCGCACAAAAGGCAATACCGATACCTATAATTATAGCAGTCACTGTTTTAAATTTGCCGGAAAGACTGGTAGCTAGAATGCTGCTAACAAGATATCCCATATATGATAAGAAAAAAATAATTCCAAAAAATTTTGGAGACATTTTTAAATCCTGTGCTGAAATAAATGGTATTATGGCAATTGTACCGTAAAGAATTGCAGTGTAGGAAGCATATATTAAAGCTGATATAATGACATTTTTATTTTTAACTGCGGTAATGTAACTATTAACAATATAAGATATTTTCAATTTTGATCTTTTTCTACATATAGTATTGGCTATAGGACCATAAAACAACTGGCTTAAAGCATAGCAAGCATGAATACGCCACTGGCCAGACGCAGCTCAAGAAGCTCACGGAGACGACGTTCCAGCTCCTCTTCGATCACGAGTCGTACTGCTCGCATCGTTGCTGGACCGCCTTCTGCAGGGGGCTTGTGTGTCTTGCCTGGCGCGCGATGGAGCACCGGTGCCGGAGGGAGGCTGGGGAGTTGAATGTTGCCGTCCCTTCCCGGAGGTCTTCTGACACCTTCGGCGATGAGTCCGAGGAGCGTGGAGGCGCCGAGGACATGGTGCCTCTACGCGTGAACAATGA
>MPMD02432844.1_pt1 | contig 57120 bp, 50 predicted proteins | sample 1617291 | NCBI WGS metagenome assembly MPMD02 (sample SAMN05944810, study PRJNA350692) | marine metagenome | biome: marine; feature: ODZ; material: water; isolation source: 120 m water sample filtered on 30 um supor filter | place: Pacific Ocean | collected 2012-04-09 | depth 120m m | reverse complement strand
CAAATTCTTCAATTAACTTATCAAGTTTGTATAGATTTGTTTTAAAAGAAATATCAGATTTAGTTTTAATGTTACTATTTGTTTGTTCAATGTCATCCAAATCTGATATTTTACTCAAAGGTATTTTTAGAAATTGTGCTATAATTCTAATATTACTGTTTGAAGGTGTACTTGCACCTGTTTCCCATCTATACAATGTAAGCCTTGATACACCTATCGATTCAGCCATTTTTTTTTGCTGAATCTTATTAGCTTTTCTAATTTTGTTTATTTCTCTGTATTTAAACATAGTCTTACATTATTTGAGTTAAAATGATACAAATTTAAATTAGCCTAAGTATCTATTGTTATAGTACTATTTTTATATAGCCTGCTCAATAGTATTTTTCTCTAGAATTATTTTAGCAACAACACCTGAATCATTGAATAAAGGCAACGAAGACCTTTTAGCATTTTTGTTATCTACAAGTTCATAGAACAATCCAGTAATGTTTTTATTCAGTTTTGCTATATCCATATCATTCATGTTATACATTTTATGTCTCCTTTTTTTTTAATTTAGACTACAAGCAGATTCTTGTTTAGCAAAAAAAATCATTGATATAAAATTAAATTATATATATAAAAATAAATTTTATATAAAAAACATCTAATATTACATAAAAATAAGAATTAGCTTTTCTTATATTTATATAGTGATTATTCTCAAATTTATTGACAATTGTTCAGTATTATTTATACAGGATGATTTTAAATAGATGAGTTAGATAATACCACATGTAAGATTATGTCTTTTTTAATATCATGAAACTGTTCTTTTGATATTTCTCCTTTAGCATATCTCTTTTTAAGCATCTCTAATGGGCTTTCTTTCGATACTTTGCCTATCTTCTGCTTATATCTGTACAGAAAATAAACCAAAAATATTAGAACTATTATTATGATTGTGGTAAAAAACCACATATGATAAAAGTGATGATACATATACTAGTTCTTTCTTAGTTGGAGTTAAATTTTAATGTATAATACGATTTATGTTTATTATGTTTGATTTTTAATGTTTAACAGTTTGATTTGCATCTGTGATTCTTGTTTTGTTATATTTTTATTTATATTATGTGTCCCTATCGAAGAGATAGTTAAAAATAGGATAATAAAAACTGTCAAAAGTATCAAAATACCGTAACTTAAATAATATTTATTTTTTGTTTTCATCATATATTTCTTCTGAGATGGATTAGAATTAACCAGATTCCAGTTCATTTTTCTTCCTGAATTTAATAATTGATCTAATTTTTCTTTAATATTTGAAATATCGTTATTCACGATTTTCCTTAGCCTTTATTTTTTAACGCTAAACATTTCTGTCACAGTTTATTATTTTCTGCAACAGAAAGCATTGAAATAGAATATTAATCTTAATTGACAAAAGCCGTTAAAAGTAACAGTTTGTGTAAAAAAATATATTTCTTAAAGAAAAATATTTAACGAATAATGTGTTCAATATGATACATAAGTTATGCTGTGTATCTGAATGTAACATATTTGGAAGTTATTAAGATAATTTTAGATAATCTGCAGTTCGGATTTATCGATTGCTATATTTAATTTTGAGGATATTTGAGTGTTTTTTTGTCTGTTTCATTAAAATGATAGCTTCTAACAGTCATAATTGTCTTTGTAAAAGTAAACAATAATATGCCATTTTTAGTTAATTCAAACTACATATTTTGTAACTATTATAATATAATATTAACTTAATAAGTAATTTTTATATTAATTTGCATAAAAAAACATAGCAGTTTCATATTATGGCTACTTTCTATCGTGAAAAATTCAGACAGCTGCGTAAACTGAGAAAATTTACTATTGATGAAATAGCAGAAAAAGCAGAAGTGCATAGAGTTACATTATCTGTCTGGGAAAGAGGCGTCAGAGCTCCTTCTGTAAAAAATATCAGGGCATTGGCTCATGCACTTGGTATCAGTGTTAGTAAATTCTCAGATTTACAGGCAGAAGAAGTCTCTGATGCAGAATTTTCAGGGATGATAAATTCCTGGCGTTTTTTTGCCGATACTAACGATGAAAAAATGGATGAACAGCAGACTTATTTTATGAATTACATGAAGAGACAATACTCTGAATTTAAACAGGCATCTGTTGCATTTAAATCATTGTTATCAGCTATGCAGTCAGTCTTTTATGTAAAAGATACTGAGTTGAAATTCATAATAATTAATAATTCATTCAGAAGGCATTTTTCTTTAAAACCGGGATTTATAGCAGCAGGAAAAACTGATGAAGATTTTTTTAATGAAAAGGAATGTAAAATAAATACAGAACTTGATAAACAGGTTTTATTTTCTGGAAAACCGATAATTAAGTTAAAGGGTTATATTCCGGGAAGCAGAAAGAAAAAAATGGGAATGATTTCAAAACTGCCCATATTTGATTCTGATGGTAAAATTGCAGGGTTAGTTAATTTTTTTGTTGATATGACAGAAGAGTTTAAATCAGAAGAAAACAGAAAAATTTTGGAAGTTGCATTATCTTGTTCTTCAGATGTCGTTTGGTTAATGACGTTTTCTCCCAAAATGAAAATAATATTTATCTCTGACTCAGTAAAAACACTTTACGGTTACCCGAAAGAGACTTTTATAAATAATCATGATTTTTGGTGGGATAAATGTGTTCATCCTGATGATAAAAAGAAATTAGCAATTTATAATTCACAAAAAAACATGAAGCTATGGGCTGATAGTTTTATAAAAAATAATCATCATCCAATGTTAGTTCAATACCGAATAATTGATGCAAAAGGAAATATAAAGTGGATAGAAGAGAATACATTTAAAAAAAAATATCTGGACATTGACTGCATATGTTTTATTGAAAGGGATGTTACTGAGCGTCATATACTTAATGAAAAACAGAAAGCAATATCTGAAAAATCTAATAATGCATATGATTTTAAGCAAATAAACGATATGCTTAAAACTCTAGTGGCTAATACATCAGAAATTGTATGGATTAAAACATTTGATCAGCATTATCTGTTATTAGAAGGTGCAGTGGAAGATATATTATCAGTTACAAAAGATTCACTTCTTAATAATCCTGGAATTATACTAAATACCATTCACTCGGATGATGTTGATAAAATAAAAAGTATATATTCCTCTGATATTTTTCCTGCAACTTTCGAATACAGAATAGCAGGTCTTAAAAATGAATTTAAATATGTTCAGGAAACTGTATTTAAAAGTGAAAAATATTTTTATGGAATTATAAAAAAATATATTAGTATTTCTGACTAATCTATTTAACTAAAGCTTTATTATAATAATTTTTTAGAATTGCCTGAATGTCATTTGGAGTTTGTCTGATAATAACTCCTTCTTTTAATTTTTCACTTGAAATAAGTTTTAAATTGGCAAAACTTCCTTCAATTTTCACTTTAACCATTTCACCGTTTTTCAAAGTGACAAAGGTTTCATCTTTGTCGTTTAAAGTAATTGAGTTAATTGGAACATAGAAGCCTGTTTTCATTGGTATAAGTTGGACTAGTACTTTTACTTCATCGCCTGGTACTAATTTCCATTTTTTGGAATCTAGTAATACCATTTCATTATCTTTTAAACCCTTTGGGGGTGTATCCCACATGATTGTGTCGTTTTCCTTTAAGGATTTTGTATTTTTTATTTCAATAATTTTAAATATTCCGATACTTCGTATGCGATTGTTAGTACTAATCTGCACTTTATTTGCCATATAAGTTCTATAATTAATAAAATTCTTTTTATCTATTATGTTTTTTGCAGTTAATAGCCAAATATATTCTTTCCCATCTATTGTCTGAATAGCATCCAAAGGAACTGCAAGGTTATCTGAATTGCTGTCAAATTTTATCAATTTTATTGAATAGCCAAAAGTAGGAATCTTAGCATATTCTTTGGGCAAGTTATTATAAAATGATATTTTTTCATTTTTAACAATAAAAAAATAAAAATACTTATTTTCAATAAACTGAGTATATTCACAAATCCAATCTTTAATTAATCTTTGACTGTTTGGTGAATATATGACTGGTTGTCCACTCAGGTGATTTATATCGCTTATATATTGGATAGGAATTTTTATGGCAATAGGATTCATCATTTGGATGGTTGCAGTATTATTAAAACCTTCATACCAAACTTCAGGAGATTGATAAATTTTACTGATTACAGCATCGAATGAGGAGTACATATAATTTGAATTCAATAAAAATTGTGTTTTTTCAAGATTTTGATATGCATCTTGTAAATTAGATTTATCCTCAAGATACTCTACTTCTGCATCTTCGTATAATTTTTGACTTATAACATGTTTATCTAGTAATTTCTTATTGCGTAATAAATCTAATTTTGATTTTTTAAGTTGAATTTTAGCCCTATTTAAGGCTAACTTAGCTAATTCATAATTAGCTTTATCCATAGCCGTATATTGCTGAGCTATTAATGTACCGTATTCAACAATTTTTCCTTTAGAGTTATAAATTTGACCTTTAATATGAGTGCTAACATCCAAAATAGATTTAATTTTTCCTAAATTTTGAAATTTTAGTGTTTCTTTCTGGATGGGGTCTATCGTTCCGTTGATCATTAGAGTTCTTGGAGGAGTAAATGCTTCTAACTTAATTAATTTTGAATCAAATTGAGTAAAAGAATTCATATCATTTTGTTTTCCTGATATAACATCAGAATTCGCGTAAATGCAGAATGTGGATAAAAGTAAATTTAGTAAGATAATTTTTTTATATAATATACGCATATTTTTAACCTCCTAGTACATAATGTAAGGTTAATAATTGTCAAATAAATTCATACTTATAGCAGATTATTTAACTAAGATTTCATTATAATACTCTTTCATAATTGTATGAATATCATTAGGATTCTGTTTTATTACAGTACCTTCTTTTAACTCTTTACTTGAAATCAACTTAAAATCAGCAAAGCTTCCCTCCACCTTTACTTTTATGTGTTTCCCATTTTTCAGAGTAACGAAAGTTTCACGTTTTTCATTTAGGGTTATTGAATCAAGAGGGACATAAAATCCTGTTTTCATTGGTAAAAGTTTGACAAGAACTTTGATTGTGTCTCCAGGAGCTAATTTCCATTTCTTCGGGTCCAGTAAGACCATTTCGCCATCTTTCAAACCTTTTGGTGGTAGATCCCACAATATATTGTCAAACAATTTTAAATGGCTTGAATTTTTTAACTCAATAACTTTGTAAATACCTACACGTTTGATTCTATTGTTGGTTTCTACCTGTATTTTGTTGGCAATATAGGTTTTATAGTTTACAACATTTTTACTATCAATTGTATCATGTTCAGTTAAACTCCAAACATACTCTTCTTCGTTGTTTATATGAACGGCATCAGTAGGAACTGCAAGGTTACTTGATTGATTATTAAATTTGATTAATTTTGTAATCCAGCCTATCTTTGGGATATTATCATATTCTTTAGGTAGATTATTATAAAATGATATTTTTTTGTTTGGGACAATGAAGTAATGGTAGTATTTATCATTATTTAATTCGGTATATTCACAAATCCAATTCTCTATTATCATATTACTGTTTGGAGAATATATAATAGGTTTTTCACTTAAATGATTTACATCACTAAGATATGCAATAGGAATCTTAATGGCAACAGGATCCATCATCTCAATAGCAACTGTATTTTGAAATCCTTCATACCAGACATTAGGTGATTGATAAATTTCTTTAACGATAGCATTATAAGAAGAATACATGTAATCTGACATTAACAAAAATTCAGCTTTTTTAAGACCTTGATAAGCTTCTTTTAAATCAGATTTAGCTTTAAGATAAGCAACTTCAGCAATTTCATATTGATTATGACTTACAGCATGATCCTTAAGCAGTTTCTTATTGCGATAATAATCAATTTTAGCTTTATCAAGTTTTAGTTTTGATGTTTCTAAAGTCGTTTTTGCTGTTTCAAGAGCTGATTTATCCATATCAATATATTGCTGAGCTATCAGAGTGCCAGGTTCAATGATTTTACCATCAGAATTATAGATTTGTCCGTCAATATTACTGCCTACTTCAAGAATAGATTTGATTTTGCCAAAACCCTGAAATTTAAGTGTTTCTTTTTCTATGGTTTCTACTTTACCTGTTACTAATATGGTTCTGGGAGGAGTAAAAGTTTTTAATTTGATTAGTTTTATATCAACCTTTTTAGGGAGAACTAAAATATTTTTTTTTATTGGTGTATCTACAGCTTTGATATATGTGCAGAAAATAACTAAATTCAAAGACATAAGGATAAGTTTCCAGGAAAACATTCGCATTTTAAATTACCTCAGATTTACATGAATAATTATAACTTTAATTATATATTATCTGCTCATGATTGTTTAGTATTAAAATAAAAATAGTGATGAAATAGTGAGGCTAATGAAGATAATTGCTATGATGAATATTGTGTTGGTTGGAGGGGGGTGAAAAACAAATTTTTTCTAAATAAACCATTTATGAATTGTGTTGGTAAAGCTTTAGTGAAACTTATACACTAAAATAGTATTCGTAATAAATATTGAGTATACATAACCAGTATTATAAATGGAGATCTTTAAAATGAAAACCAATAGAATTTTCTTGGGAGTCATTGGACTATTAATTGCTGTTTTTTGTTCGATAAACTATGCTATAGCAGGTGGCAATGTAACTATTATAAACAAAACTAAGGCTCCACTGTACTGTTATAATCAAGATTTTGGTGCAAACAAACCAGCCATACAAATAATGCCTTTTCCCATTCCAGTCAAAGGGCATACAAATTTTAAACTTGTCAATAAAATGGAGCAAAGGATATATTTTGCACAAGCACCATTAACTCAGTCTATTGACAAACCAAAACCATTCATTTGGTGGTTTCCTAAAATTGGCGATACTCAATATATGCAACCAAATTCATTTGTAGAATATAATGGCAGTCTAGCTGGTAAGTATGTAATTAATATCAGTTATATTGATGGTTGGTCGTATCCAGTAACTTTTCAATTTCAGAATGGGATGGATGGTGGAACTAAAACCTCCAGAATTGAAGCTGGCTTTGAATATGGATTCAAAGATGCAAATGAGGTTAGAAATCAGTTAGTACAAGAAGGTTGGGGCGGTTTGATTTGGCCTAAAACAACGAACAGTTTTATGAATTTTAATCGTGTAATAGGCCCAAGTCCTGTATATTCTTATTCTGGACCAAAACCGCAGTGTTACAATGATTGGCTTCAGACGTTCCCTGCAAGTGGGACACAGATTTTTGGAAAATCTCATGAGAATGCAGCGTATTGGCAACTTGCACTTTCTCCTGAGCTTGATAAAACAGGCTATTCCAAAGCTCTGCACAATGCTATGGGAAAACCGGATAAATATGGAAAATATGGTTTCTATATTGCCCCACAAGATCAAGACCAGGGAGATTTCGAAAACGTAGAAGAAACTAATCTCTGTACTATAACAATTTATCCCCTAGCTAAAAACGAACAGTAGTTTAAAATTAGTCCATTTATCATGCAATGTCATTACATATTTTGTTCATATATGTATTAAATTTTTATAAAATTCAAGATTTGCAGAAATACAATTTGGTTAATTAACTTTTACACATACGAATATTAATAATAGCGAATAATTATTCTAAAGAGGAAATATAGAGACGTAAAACTTAACGTCTCACAAAAGAATTATCAGAATAAATTGATTATTATTAGATCATAATTGTCATTATTTTCTAGAGTATATTGAGTTAGCTATAAATTTTGCCAGAATAGCTACATAAATTCCAGCCAGTACATCTGATGGATAGTGTGCTGTTATAACAACTCTGCTTGCAGCTGCAATACATCCATAAAGGATAAGTAAACATATTAACCATCTCTGTTTAATTAAATTTGTTATTGCTAGAACAAAAACAAAATTCATACTTGCATGCCCTGATGGAAATGAATTGAAAGCATGTTTGTGAGAAAGAAAATGGAAACCATATTTTCCTGTTTCAAAATAAACTTCCGGCCTATATCTGGCGAGTAAGAATTTTAGAATCTCTGTTATAAGGAATGCAATAAAGCAACATATTACAATAAAACTCAAATTATTGGCTATTTTCTTTTTCTTTATAATCCATAGAAAACAAGCTATTACAGCTAATAGTACAACCAGGTAGACTATATTTTTAGGGTCGCCCCATTTGCCTAAGAACTTACCTATTTCATATAGCCAATTCTTCTGACTTATATCATTATGAATCAACTTGTCTATAGGCAGATCCAAGAATAAGTAAAAGATTGCACATAATATAGCAAATACTGTCGTATATATAAGCATTACTTTTGATTTCATCATTATTATATGTCTTTCTAGTTATTTTATGGTTTAATTTTTTTAAAGAAAATAAAATATGAATACCACGAGCTGTATGTAAATCAATTTTCTAAATTCACATTTAACACAAAACTAATATTTTAAGTTATAAATTATTATTGGTATTGAGTGTTTTAGTGATTCATCTGTCATAACTTTGATGTATTACTCTGTGCTTAGTAACATCTGAAATTTATCTATGAATTGTTAGATTAATGTTGGTTTATACTTGCATAAATTGTAAATATTTCAAAAAGATATTTTAATTTAGTTGACAATAAAGAGAGGGAAGCATATTTTAACTGGTACGTACCAATCTAGAGAAAAAGAGAAATTTTATGATTAATAAAAATATAAAATTACCTTTATACTATCAGCTGGCAGAGCTGATCATTGGGCAAATAGAGAGTGAGGAATATGCTCCAAGTGATATGATACCATCAGAGCGTGAACTAATGTTCTCTCATGGAATCTCTAGAGCTACTGTACGGCAGGCAATAGATTATTTGGTCAACAAAAAATACCTTATCAAAAAACATGGAAAAGGTACTTTTGTAAGCAACAGTTACTATAGACAGAAATTGTTTGAATTTTATAGTTTTACAAATGAGATGAAAAAAAAAGGTAAAACACCAAAATCTCTGATATTAAGTTTTGATGAAATTCATTCAGATACCAGAGTTTCTGCAAAGATGCACTTTCAATTAAAAACACCTGTATACAGATTAGTCAGAATACGCCTGGCAGATGAAATTCCTATGATGTATGAAACAACTTATCTAAATAAATACTGCCTTCCAGATCTAACTGAAGATCTTTTGAAAACCAAGCCGCTTTATGATGTCATAAAAGAAGATTATAAAATAGTATTTACCGGAGCTAAAGAAAAATTCAAAGCAGTAATACCTCCCAGACATATTCTTACAAAATTAGAACTTGATGATTTTTCTCCCTGTTTAAGAATTCAGAGAATTACATATATAGGCCGAGGTATAATTGAGTATACAGAAAGCTTTGCTGTAGGGGAAAAAACAGAGTTTGAAGTAAATTTGAATTAAATATATTTTTTGCAATTATTGGTACGGACAACCTGATAACTGGTTGTTTTAATTCAAAATAAAGAGAGGGAGTGAAATGTATTATCTAGGTATGGATGGAGGAGGCACTAAAACTGCTTTTACAGTCATCGATAAAAAGGGAAATATTTGTTTAGAAAAGTTGACTGGAACGACTGATTACATGCAGTGCGGTTTTGATGGTTTTGAAACGCTATTGAAAGATATTATTGCAACAGTATGTAAAGAATTAAATATAACTCTTAAAGAATTAGAATATGCTTTTTTTGGTGTTCCATGTTATGGTGAAGTAAAAGCAGACAGCCGACGATTATATGAGATTATAAACAATATTTTTGTCGAAGGAAACTTTAGTGTGGGAAATGATGTCGAATCAGGCTGGGCTGGTGGATTGGCATGCGAGGCTGGTATTAATGTTGTATGTGGAACTGGAGCAATTGCTTTTGGAAAGGATGAAAATAACAATTCATCAAGAAGTTCAGGTTGGGGGTATTTGTGCGGAGATGAAGGGTCTGCATACTGGATAGCATTAAAGGGAATAGAAATATTTACTAAAGAATCAGACGGAAGGTTGGATAAAACTTTTTTGTACAAACATTATAAGAAAGAACTTGATATTGATGATGATTTTAAAATAATAGACATTATTCATAATCAGTTCAAAGAAGAGAGAAATAAAATCGCATCATTATCGAGATTGGTATATGAGTCGGCTAGAGAAGGGGATAAATATGCGACAAAAATTTTTGAGCAGGCAGCTTATGAAATCTTTTTAATGATTGAAACAATTTATTCTAATCTGGATTTTGGGACGCATGTAAAAGTCAGTTATAATGGTGGTGTTTTTAACTCAAAGGAACTTCTGATTGATCCATTAAGAAAAATTTGTGAAAAAAGCAATTTTCAAATTTCTTTACAAAGTAAAATAATGAAAGCTTCAACAGGATCTGCTCTCTATGCATACAAACTCTCCGGTCATACTATTAACAAAAATATAATTAATAAATTAAGAGGAAAATAATTATGCGTTATGAACAATATTGTACATGGACTGAAATTAATCAGCAGCCTAAACTGTGGCTTGAAACTTATGATATTATAAAATCAAGAGAAACTGAAATAAAACAATTTTTTAGAGACATAGAGAATAACTACTGCACAAAGAATATCAAAATTATATTTACAGGTTCAGGAACTTCTGAGTTTGTTGGGAATACTATTTGTAGTCAGTTAAATCAGCATAGTGAATATACTATTTTAAGTATTGCTGCTACTGACATAGTAACTGATCCAAGAAAATATTTTGACAGAAATACACCTACTATTTTAGTTTCATGTGCCAGGTCTGGAAATTCTCCTGAAAGTGTAGCTGCTGTCAAATTAGCAGACCAGTGTGTCAAAAATATTTATCACATATTTTTGACCTGCAATGAGAATGGAAAACTGGCTAAACTTGCAGATAGTAATGATAAAATACTTTCACTTTTAATGCCGAAAGATTCGGATGACAAAGGTTTTGCTATGACAAGTTCATTCACATGCATGATGTTTGGAGGAATTTTAGTATTTAATATCAATAATTTAATCAAATACAAAGATCAAGTTGAAGAGGTAATTCATAAGATAAATCATAACTATGATGAACGCATTTCTGTAATAAAAGAAATTACTAAACTGGATACAGAAAGAATTGTAGTTTTAGGTTCATCTGCTTTAAAAGGATTAGCACAGGAATCAGCACTAAAAATTTTAGAGCTTTCTGACGGTAAAATGTCAACTTCATTTGATAGTTTTTTAGGTTTTAGACATGGACCAAAATCAATTATAAATGATCATACGCTAATATTTGGCTTATTGAACAGCAATGATTATTCAAGACAATATGAACTTGATCTAATAAAAGAAATTAGTAGTGAAGAAAAACCAAAAAACCTTATTTCTTTAGATTGCAGATCCGATAATAATGTTAGAAAGTGTTCGAATTATTATTTTAATTTTCAACTTGATTCAGATCTAGAGGATATAATGTTAGGTTTTGCATATATATATATTATACAGATATATGCATTTTTAAAATCAATTGATCTGGGCAATAACCCGGATAACCCATGTCCATCAGGTGAAGTTAATAGAGTTGTTAAAGGGGTTAATATTTATCCATTCAATCAAAAAGAAGGTGTATCATGTTAGTATCAACTAGAGACATTTTACAGAAAGCACAGAAAGAAGGTTATGCTGTTCCTGCATTTAATGTTCATAATTTAGAAACAACACAGGCAGTTGCTGAAATGGCCTATGAATTAAAATCACCAGTCATTATAGCTGGTACGCCAGGTACAATAAAATATGCCGGTATTGATTTTTTTACACAAATTATACGGTTGTGTTCAAATAAATATGACATACCCATGGCTGCCCATCTGGATCATCATGAGAAATATGATGAATTAAAAGCAGGTATACTTGAAGGAATCAAATCCGTAATGATAGATGCATCACATTTTGAGTTTAATAAAAATATTGAAACCGTATGTAAAATTGTCAGACTGGCGCATAAATTTGATGTGACTGTAGAAGCTGAGTTGGGAGTCCTTGGTGGAATAGAAGATGATTTAAGCGTTGATGAGAAAGATACACAATACACAAACCCTGCAAAGGCAGCAGAGTTTGTAGAAAGAACAGGTATTGATTCTTTAGCTGTAGCAATTGGAACGGCACACGGTGTTTATAAGAAGGAACCTAAACTTGATCTTAAAAGGTTGTCTGAAATAGAAAAACAAGTAGAGATTCCTCTTGTCCTTCATGGAGCTTCAGGAGTCCCTGACGATCAGGTTAAGAAAGCTATCAGTCTTGGGATATGCAAAGTGAATATAGCAACTGAACTAAAAATTCCATTTGCTAATACTATAAGAAAAATGCTTAATGAAAATCTTAATGAAAATGATCCTAGAAAATATATAGCACCCGCTAAAATTGCAGTAAAAGAAGTAGTAAAAAATAAGATTTTATTATGTAAAAGTGATGGTAAAGTTTAATGAAAAATATATTGACAATCACTTTAAATCCTGCAATTGATACTAGATATTCTTTTGATAATTTCCAAGTGGGAGAAATTAACAGGGTATCTCAAATAGGTAAATACGCCGGTGGAAAAGGTTTGAATGTTAGTAAAGTTTTAACGAAACTAAAGACAGGTGTTTTAGCCACTGGTTTCCTGGGCGGTAAAACGGGTGAGTTGATTGCACAGAAAGCTGAGAAAAGTAATATAGATTGTAGGTTTGTTTTAATTGAAGGAGAGTCGAGGGTTTGTATTGCAATAATAAATACTAAAACAGGAATTATTACAGAAATTCTAGAGTCTGGGCCATCAATAAAACAGGATGAAAAAAATATTTTTCTGAATACTTTTATCAACCTTGTGAAAGATGTTGATGTTATTACTATATCAGGAAGTATTCCAAAAGGATTACCTGATGATTTTTATTGTCAATTGGTTGATGAATCAATAAAATTAAGGAAAAAAGTTATTCTAGATTCCAGTGGGATCTATTTAAAAAAAGCAATCGAAAGTGGTCCATTTCTCATTAAACCTAATATCGAAGAATTTGAATATCTTACGAATAAACAAAATCAGGGTTTTAAAGATTTATTGAAAAATTCAAAGTTTATACTAGATAAAGGGGTTAAAAATATATTATTAACTTTAGGTGGAGATGGAGCATTGTTTATTAGTAAAGAGAAACGATTAAAATTAGAAGTACCAAAAGTTACTATAAAAAATAGTGTCGGATCCGGTGATGCTACACTTGCAGGTTTTGCATATGGAGTAAATTCAAAGCTATCTATTGAAGACTCAATTAAGTACGCTTTAGCTTGTGGAACATCAAATGCCATGCTTGAGCAGACTGGTGACATTGATATTGATATAGTAGAAGATTTAGCTGATAAAATAATAATAAAAAAAATAGACTGAGAAGAGGGATAGTTTATGTTTAAGAGTAAATGGTTTTTGTATGCATTAACGACAGTAATATTCTGGGGAATCTGTGGTGCTTTTATTAATGCACCGGCTGAGGCTGGATTTCCAGCAACATTAGGCTATGTAGTATGGGCTTTTACCATGATTATTCCAGCTGTTATATCACTTCCTAGAGTACATTGGAAGATCGAACATGACAAAAAGTCCATATTATTGGGGTGTATTATTGGGTTTACAGGAGCCGGCGGTCAATTGATTTTGTTTGAGGCTCTTAGAGGTGGGCCTGCATATTTAATTTTTCCCATAATATCTTTATCTCCTGTAATAACTATTATCCTCTCAATGTTGTTTTTAAAAGAAAAAACAAAATTAAAAGGATGTATTGGTATTGTTATTGCATTAATAGCGATAGGATTACTTTCATATATGCCTAATACAGGAGGTGCCACTAAAGGGTTTCTTTGGATTATTTTAACTTTACTTGTATTCCTGGCATGGGGATTACAGGCTTTCACGATGAAGCTTGCCAACAATACAATGACTGCAGAAAGTATTTTCTTTTATATGATGATAACAGGATTAATTTTAATACCTTTTGCTTTACTGTTAACAAATTTTTCAGCTCCTATTAACTGGGGATTGAGTGGACCATATCTGGCTGCCGGAGTGCAAGTACTGAATGCAATTGGAGCATTGACCCTTGTCTTTGCATTTAGATACGGTAAAGCCATAGTTGTAAGCCCCATGGCAAATGCTTTAGCTCCTGTTTTAACAGTAATAATTTCTCTTTCATTGTATCATGTTATCCCAAGTGCCATTACTAGTTTGGGGGTAATTTTAGCTATTGCATCAGCTGTATTATTAGCTGTAGAAGAAGCTTGATTAAATAAAAATTAATGGAATATAAATATTTTAAAAAGATATTTTTATTTAGTTGACAATAAAGAGAGGGAGTATTGATATATTATTAATGATGGGAGGAGATGGAACACAACTTGTTAACACTGGACAAAGATTAAAAATTAAAGTATCAAGGATTTATATATAGACAGTATTGGGGAGATATAATACTTGCAGGATTTGCTTATAATATCAATTAAATCTCTCTGCTGAAGATTCGGTTAGGTATGCTTTAGTATCCTTCTAGATATCAAATGCTGTGCTTGAACAGACCGAGGATATAGATACTGAAACAGTAAGAAAAATAGTAGATCAAATAAAAACAAAAAAAATAGAGTGAGGCTGGGGATTATGTTTAAAAGCAAATGGCTTTTGTATGAATTTACGACTGTTGTATTTTGGGGTGTTTGGAGGGGGTTTTTATCAATAAATGATATAGGTATATATTGAAAAATTAAGAAAGGGGGATTTATGTCTACAAGAAAAAGAAAAGAAAATTTTTGGGGCTTTGTTTTAATAGGACCACTTTTAATCGGGATAATAATTTTTAATGTTTTTCCGTTTTTTGAAAATATTTTTTTCTCATTTACTAATTTGGGAAGATTTGGCTTGTATAGACTAACAGGTTTCGATAATTATATTTATTTCTTTAAAGATGAGCAGGTACTGAATGCATTTTGGAATACTTTTAAATATGTAATATTGGGAGTCCCATGTATAATTATATTATCTTTAATACTTGCAGCTTTACTAAATCAGAAAATTAAAGGTAAAGGGATATACAGGACACTTCTTTTTCTTCCTGCAGTTACTATGCCTAGTGCTATAGCAATGATTTGGAAATGGTTATATAATTATGATTTCGGCATAATAAATACGATGCTAAACTACATTGGAATTCATAATATTTCATGGCTGGGAAATGCTGATATTATATTTTGGTCTGTCTTAATCGTTCTTATTTGGTCAGGCATAGGATATAATATGATAATTCTATTAGCCGGTTTACAGTGCATTCCTCCAGTTTATTATGAAGCTGCTGAAATTGATGGAGCTGGGCCAATCAGGAAATTTTTTTCTATAACAATTCCAATGCTTACACCTACTCTCTTTTTTGTAACTATTACTTCTGTTATTGGAACAATTCAGGTTTTTGATATTATTTTGCTATTGGTAGGGAAAACTAACCTGGTACAAGGTGATGCTATATCAGGTGTTTACGTATTTTATAAGTATGCGTTTATACTTCAGGAAAAGGGGTTTGCTGCTGCTATTGCATTAATACTTTTTATCCTAACTCTAATTGTTACTTTAATTTTACTTAAATTGCAGAAAAAATGGGTTCACTATCAATAAAGAGAGGTATTTGAAATGGAGCTTTCAAAAAAAAATAAACTGATAATACATTTATTACTGATTTTTTCAGTTATACTAACTGTTTTTCCATATATTTGGATGGTACTTACTTCTTTAAAAACTCAGGCACAAAGTATTCAGGTGCCACCAGTAATAATTCCATCTGCACCACAATGGAGTAATTATACTAGACTTTTTACAATACTACCTTTTGCTAATTTTTATCTTAATACAGCTGTATCGACTGTAATAATAACTTTTGGTCAACTTTTTCTTTGCTCTATGGCAGCGTATGCATTTGCAAGACTGAAGTTTTGGGGAAGAGATGTTTTATTTGTATTGCTATTGTCTCTTATGATGATACCTTCGCAGATATATTTAATACCACAATTTCTTATAATCCAGAAAATAGGTCTACTTAATACTATTTCTGCATTGATTTTACCTTCACTTTACAGTGCATATGGTACTTTTTTGCTTAGACAGTTTTTCATGGGTATCCCAAAAGACCTTGAGGAAGCTGCTCTTATTGACGGGTGCAATTTTTTCCAAATTTACTATAAAATCATGCTTCCGTTAGTTGTTCCAGGGCTTATAGCATTGGGGATTCTTGTATCTCTTTGGAGTTGGAATTCGCTGATGTGGCCTCTTATCGTTAATACTTCTACTGATAAAATGACTCTTTCTGCAGGTTTGGCAAATCTTTCAGGAAGATCAGGTATACAATATCCAATTCTTATGGCAGGGTCGGTTTTGTCAAGTTTACCAATAATAACTTTATTCTTTATCTTTCAAAAGAAATTTATATCCGGAATCGCTATAACGGGTAGTAAGGGGTAATAAAAGTGGAAAAAACAATTGCATTAATTGGAGCAGGACAGCGTGGAAAAGATGTTTATGCTGAATACATTTATCACTCAAAAAATCTTAAAATATCAGCAGTTGCCGAACCTAATATTTGCAGAAGAGAATTTATAAAAAATAGATTTAAACTTGATGATTCAATGTGTTTTAATGATTGGAAAGAATTACTAAAACAACCAAAATTGGCAGATGCAGTAATAATTTCAACCAATGATGATATGCATTATGAACCGGTAATTCAGGCTTTAAGGAAAGATTATCATATTTATCTTGAAAAGCCAATAACAAACAGAAAAGAAGAATTACTTAAGTTGAAAGATTATGCGACAGTATATTGCGAGAAAATATTTATGGTAGCTCATGTGCTGAGGTATACGAGTTTTATTAATAAAATAAAAGAAATTATTGATTCAGGGGTAATGGGGCAGCTTATTTCAATTCAGCATAATGAGAATATTGGATACTTTCACATGGCGCATAGTTTTGTAAGAGGAAATTGGAGAAATTCTGCTGAGACAAGTCCGTTAATTCTTGCTAAATCATGTCATGATATGGATTTACTGCTATACCTTATTAATTCAAAGTGTAAAAAGATTTCTTCATTTGGTAATTTATCTTATTTCAAAAAAGAGAATGCACCTGATAGTTCAGGTGAAAGATGTACTCTATGTAATGCTGAAGAAAAATGTCCTTATTCTGCTTTGAAAATATATTCTAATAAACTAGGGGAATGGCCTGCAACAGCTGTTTCTGAAAAAACTAAATCACCTGACTTTCTACAAGAATTAGAAACAGGGCAGTATGGAAAATGTGTTTTCAAAACAGATAATAATGTTGTTGATCATCAAGTCTGTATTATGGAGTTTTGCAATGGAGTGACTGCTACTTTTAACTTAAGTGGATTTACACATGAAATATCAAGAACTATAAAAATTATGGGAACATGTGGGGAAATTAGAGGGGATATGGATAATAATAAAATTACGTTTTACAAGTTTCTCGATGACTCTTCACATCATATTAATCTAGATATTGATTCTGAAATTTTAGACTCTCATTCTGGTGGGGACTATCATATTATGAAAAATTTTGAGGAGATGCTTTGCACAGGTAAAATCGCATCTAGAACGAGTTTACAAAATTCGATTGAAAGTCATATAATGGCAATGGCTGCTGAGGAATCAAGACTGAACGATAAAGTAATATTTTTAATTAGTGAGGATAGGTATGAGAAAGATTAAAAAAAGATTGAGATGGGCAATAGTTGTAATTGCTGTTTTTATGTTATTGGGATGTTCTAAAACAGATCAAAAAAACGGTAAAATTGTTCTTTCGTATGGAATATGGGATATGAATCAAGAGTTTTATATTAAAAAGCTTATTAATAAATTCGAGCAGGAAAATCCAAATATAGAAGTAAAAATAAATTTGACACCATGGGGGCAGTACTGGACAAAACTTGAGGCTGCATCAACAGGAGGAGTCGAACCCGATGTTTTCTGGATGGGAATGGAAAGAGGAATAATTTATTCAATAGCAGGGATTGCTCAGCCTCTGGATAAATATATAAAACAATCGAAAATTAATATGAAAAATTACGTAGGCACAGGATTAAGTGCTTACACCGTAAACGGTAAGCTCTATGCTATGCCTAGAGATGTTGATTCAATAGGACTTTGGTACAACAAAAAGCTTTTTAATGAAGCTGGTGTAAAATATCCTACAAATAATTGGACATGGAATGACATGTTGAAGGCTGCCGCTGAAATAAAGAATAATTTGAAAGGTGTTGTACCAATAGCAATGGATTTATCAGCCCAGAATTCTTACGATAACTTTATTTATCAATCAGGAGGTTATGTTATATCTGATGATTTGAAAAAGTCCGGTTTTGATAATCCAAATAGTATAAAAGCGATAAAATTAATGATGAACTGCATAAACAAAGGTTATATGCCACCTAAAAATCAATTGTCTGATTTTGATGCAGTTGCTCAATTTCAGTCTAATAGAGTTGCAATGTATTTTGCTGGTTCATGGATGGCTGGCCCCTTTACCAAAAATAAAATTATAAATAATCATATAGGCGTGGTTGTAATGCCTTTAATAAAGGTAAGAAAGGCTATTTCCCACAGCGTTGGTATTATGATGTCTTCAAATACAAAACATCCTCAAGCCGCATGGAAGTTTATTAAATTTATGACTTCTTTTTACGCTCAGAAATATTTGGCTGATCATCAGGTTATTATTCCTGCACTTAAATCAGCACAGAAGTACTGGGCGGAGTCATTTAAAAATATTGATGTCACTCCTTTTATAATGGAACTGAAGTATGCTGTTCCATTACCGCATTCAAGAGAAACAATAAGGTGGATGGATGCTGCTCAGCAAACTTTAAAACAAGTGTGGGTAGGCAATCTGTCTCCTAAAAAAGGATGTGACAAAATAGCAACAGAAATGAATGAGGATTTAGAGAGAGAATAAAAATATAAAACAAGGATTTATAATTATGCCAAAAATAGCATTTATTGGTGGTGGAAGTCATGATTTTACAACGACTCTTGTAAGGGATATTTTAACATTCCCTTTACTTGAAAACTCAGAAATAGCATTGATGGACATTGATGAAGAACGGCTTAAATTTGCAGTAAAATCTTGCAATAAAATTGTACAAATGGGCAATTACCCTGCAACGGTTACTGGAACATTAGACAGAAGAGAGGTACTGAAGGATGCAGATGCAGTACTTGTTACTATTCTGGCAGGATCAACAGATGTATGGAAACATGATATTTTAATCCCCAAGAAATATGGAATAGATATAAATGTCGGAGATACAAGAGGACCTTCAGGGATATTTAGAGCATTAAGAACAATTCCTGTTATGCTGGATATTTGCAGAGATATGGAAGAAATTTGTCCAAGTGCAATAATGCTTAACTATACAAATCCAATGGCTATGTTGTGTCATGCAATGCAGAAAAAAACATCTATAAAAGTAACAGGGCTTTGCCATAGTGTACAGGGTACTTCTGAAATGCTGGCTGAATGGATTGGTGTACCGCACAAAGAAATGATTTATACATGTGCCGGCATTAATCATATGGCGTGGTATACAAAGCTTGAACATAAAGGTAAAAACTTATATCCTAAACTCAGAGAAATTGTAGAAAATAATAAAAAAATCTATAATGAAGAAATGGTCCGAAATGAAATGTTTCTTGCAATGGATTATTATGTTTCCGAATCCAGTGGGCATAATTCTGAATATAATCCTTGGTTTAGAAAACGTAAAGATTTGATTGAAAAATACTGTACTCATGGTACTGGCTGGAATCCGGGAGAGCATGCATATATCCTTAAAGAATATGAAAGGAGAAATCTTAGTTGGAGAAAAGAAATACAGGAATGGATAGCAAAAGATAATCCTATTGAGTTAGAGCGTGGACATGAATATGCCGCATATATTATTAATGCATACCTTGGAGGAGATATCTATAGGTTTAATGGCAACGTTCCCAATACAGGTTTAATTACTAATTTACCTGAAGACTCCTGTGTTGAGGTTCCAGTACTTGTATCCAGAAAAAGAATTGAACCTATACATGTCGGAGATCTTCCAGCACAGTGCGCATTGTTAACTAGTCTTACAGCTCAAATAGAAAATATGGTAGTAGATGCGAGTTTTGTAGGAGATAAAAGAGCTGTTTGTCAGGCTATCATGCATGATCCACTTACTGCAGCAAAGCTTTCTTTAAGAGAAATCGAATCAATGGTAAACGATATGTTTGAAAAAAATAAGGACTACTTGCCTGATTTTAAATAAAATTTCATAAAACTTGCTCTTGCAGATAATGTTCTGCTCATGGGATAAAAGAATGTCTGTATTTATTCTTATCATAGATACAGACATTTATTAAAGTTATCTTTTATTCAGCTGTTAAGATTACTGTTGGAAGATATCTGTTTTTTCACTTCTCTGCATGCTGGTTTTATGCTTTTGATAATTGGCATTTTTTATCCATTTCAAATTCTGCAAAAAAGTAAATTTTTTCAAGGTTTAATTCCTCATCAAAAATAATTCTCTGCACGGTTTAATTCTTGCATGGGGATAAAAGATATGATTTTACAGAAGAAACATGAAAAGAAGTTCATATCATTTTTGTATCACTTTTCTTTTTAGCTGTTCCAATCATGACCGTTTAAACTCACTATCTCTCAAGCCTTCTACAAACATATAACCAGGAGAGTGAGTTATTATTAACGGATGTTTAGCAATCATTTCTGCTTTTTGACGAGTGTTTATTATCAATACATTTATTATACTGCATGTGTGCGGTTGTTGATGGTAAATTTTACTATCAACAGATACTGTGAAACAGATTCCTATACTGTTTTATATTTTTGTCATGTCTTAAGAATGTTTTTTAGTTTTACAATGTCATAGAGTTTACTATAAAATGATTAGTTCTTATTATTACGGGATACACTTGTGTTTATCAAATATCGGTGATAAACGTCTAAGACGTCTCTGAAGTATTATAATTGCATCTAAAGATTGAACAAATTGCTGCAACGTATTAATTTATAAAAGATTATCATAAAAAGCAATAGGATCTGTAATACAATAAAGGCGGAATATTTATAGGATTAAGAAATGAAAAAATTAATATTTGATCTTGACGGTACACTGATCGATACAGTTTATAACCATACAATGTCGTGGAAAATGGCATTCAATGAGTGTGGCTGGAATGTAGATACATGGAAAATACATAGAAAAATCGGTATGGCAAGCAGGCTGTTTGTTGAGATACTTGCAGAAGATATTGGATTCAAAGCTTCTGAAGAAGAGATCTCACACCTTAAACAGAGACACACTGAATTATTTGAGGAGTATTTTTCATACAGAAAACCACTTAATGGTGCGCTCAATATTTTTAAATATTTAAATAATAATAATATTTCTTACGGAATTGCAACTTCAGGTACAAAACCTTTGATTAATAAATCTCTAGACTCACTGCAGCTTAGCGATGGGATTCCTCTTGTTTGCGGAGATGAAGTTGTAAATACGAAACCTGCTCCTGACCTATTTCTTAGATGTATGGAAAAAATGTCTGTACTGCCTGACGACTGTTATGTGGTAGGCGACTCAACTTGGGATATAATTGCAGCTCATAATGCAGGTATATCTAAGCCTATAGGATTACTGACTGGCGGAACTGGCAGCAAAGAACTTCATGACGCGGGAGCATACAAAGTGTATAAAGATCTAGTACAGTTAGAAAAATCACTGCCTGAACTCGGATTATAAAATCTAATAACTTGACTAAGTCAATTTAAGAGATTACAATCCTCCACAGTTGATATTATTACCGCTTATCCTAGATTTAGGTAAGTTACCTGCCCATTCAGCACTTTTTATACTGCCATCTCTGTTTAGGGTTACATCTAGAATATCAGTTGATCCATTCCATGAAGTAAGGCCATATCTATTTTTTCCATTTTCCCTTGAACTGGAAATAGGTGTTGTTGCCGGATATTGACCATTTTGGAAAATCTCTTTTTGTCCGTTAAATGTAAATGATTTATTAGCTACAGAAGGCTGTGCAAAAAACTGTACAGTAAACGAAATTGGTCCACTGCATACAGGTACTGTTCCTCCGCCAGTTCTGAAAAATCACTTTCTGATTGTGGATATACATCTTCTAAATCAGAAATTTCACTCAGGAGAATATTCAAAACATAGGCTAATAATCAAATATATTTTTCTGAAGGTATTCATTTTCCGCTTTTCCATATAGATAGAGTCACTCTATCTATGCCTGCTTTTTTATCTACATTTTCTCTAACTAATTTTTTATCTTTGCGTATCTGTCTGAATTCTCTATTTTTAAATATCATAAATCTTTGATTCCAAACTAGATAATAGTTGATGACAGCTACATATATTATATGTGTAGTTACTCTTGTTACCCAAAAAATGAGAATAGATATGCTGCTATAGTAGGTATACAACATTCGTTAAGCGTGACATTCTAATTGCATAACTGCTCTACTGTTATTCTAAATATTTAAAAAAGGCTGTACCAGTATTTCTGATACAACCATTTGATTTAATATAATATTTTTTATGATTTAGAAACCTGCACCAAGATCTATTTTTATGCTGCCACCCTGTGGTGGGCTTATTGTTATTCTACTATCATTAGGTGTCATAACTCCATTCGGAAGAGTAATGCTGATGCTTTTTTTCTGAGTTCCTCCGGAATATGTTTGAACCAAAGTTATTTTTACCGGAGATTTACATTTTATTGTTTGATTTGCACTAGATGAGAAAATAATATTTTTTCCTGTTGCATCTGTAACAGTATATGTTATTTTGCTATTTCCTATAGGAGCTCCCGATACAAAATTAACATCCCATATTTTATCCTTATCTTCTGTTCCTGGATATTTTAAACCAGTACAGTCATTAATTGTTATTGTGGCACTCTTTATTGGAAGGCCACCCTGTTCCTTGCTTTGGTCCGTAACTGAAGCATCTGAACCTCCGACATCGTCATATGCAAATCCATAAACTTTACTATTTGGAGCTCCGATTCCGTTGTCATGAAGAATTTTAGAGTATAGATTGTAATTTGCTTGGTTATTTGTTGGATTGATATTAGTATAATATACTGAACGTGCATTTTCCCAGAAAGGACCGCCGTTATTACCATCACCCATAGTTATTGAACCAGGTATCTGAGTATTGTCAAGCAGCCCTCTGTTTAATGCAGCTCCAAGATATTTACCTATTACAATTTTAGATGCAGCATCACCGGTGTCACTATCTGTTAGCTCTCTTAACCATCCTACACAGCCAAATAAATCTGCAGTAATATTAGAACCTTTAATCGGGGAGTGTGAAAAGTCAAATGTTATTTTCTTTCCACTTTTTATGTTTTTAAATATAAAAGCGTTTCCTAAACCATTACCAGACCATAAGCCGCCATTAATTTCACGACAGTCAACAATAATAGAAGTTTTCTCGTACGCATTACTTACAGCATTTAGATAAATTGTAATATAATCTTTATTAAACATATAGTTTGGTACTATACATTGCTGGGGTGCTAATACACGTAGAATATTCGCTGGTGTCGGTTGCGTTTTTGGATCATAAATATATGTTTGTAAAAGAGTTTTCCAATCTGCATTATTTCCTAATTTATTGCAAAATGACTCTAAAACTTCTTGACGGCTTTTAGTAAAACCGAATTTAGGACCTGGACCTGAACTATAATCACCTTGTATTGTAATTGGTATACTGAATGAATCGACATTTGTTGTATTAAAGTATGGTGCAGTTCCCTTTGGCGTATTTTTTCCTGTAGCTGGATCGAGCCAAGTACCAGAATGCAACATGCTAAATTCAAATTTATCGCAAGGTGTAGCTAAATCAGAACCTGTTAAACTTGGCTCACTAACACTTGAGTCCGAACCACATGGAAGATCAACAGGTTTTCCAAATGATAAATATACTCTTCCTGATTGAAGTTCGCACATTTCCATCAGGTAGCCTTGAGGCGTTTTCTTCAAGTCTGTAAGTTTAAATGAATAATTCGAACCATTATCGTCAGATTTAGCAAGAATTGCTTCTAAACTACCACTTTCTTTATTCAATTTAACATAATTAAACGGTGTAAGAGAATCAGGTTTTGCAGCCTTGCTGTCATCTCTACCATAAATAGTTACATATATATCATCCGCAGGAAGATTAGAATTGTTTTTTAAGTAAACGGGAAAAGGTGCTCTTCCTGGTGGAGGTGGAGTATCTTCTCCAATCTGAGCTGAATCAATAAAAACAATAGCAGGTCCGAAGTTGTAGAGGATATCACTTAATTCTTTTCCTGTACTGTCAATTGCAAAACTGTTAGCACCAGGTAATTCTTTGACTTTATAGGTTATAACTTTATTTATACTGTCATAATCAATGTCAAGAATTGTACATACTGCAATCTCTTCTATTAACCCTTTATCTTTGGTATGTTCAAGAGCTACGAAAGTAGCATTTGGCTTTTCTTTGCTGAACATCGTCTGCCACTCTTTTACGAACTTTTCTGTCTTTAAGGGAGATGCTTTTCTTACAGGGATATCAGTAAATTTGACTGTTATTGGATTTGCACCCTTAAGTTTTACGGTGTAAATCTTAGAATTTTTATCATAAGTTACTGATCCTGATTCTGCTGTTTGTGTAAAAAGCCAGGATTCTTTTTGCCGTTCTTTAGTGCATCCGCTTATGTTTTTACAGGAATTAATACTGACTAGTACTGCAAATAAGAGAAAAAATATAACTGCATTGGTTGAAGTTAGAATTCTTTTCATCATAGTCTCCTTATATTAATAGTAAAAAAATACCCATATATAGTACTATGTATATTCTAATATATTCTAGCTAGTACAGCAATAGACTAATTGTTTATCAACTTACCTATTACTGCACTTGTTATATTTGATTATTAAAAATTATTGAACAATACTCGAATCCCAGAAATTTCCTGTCATAATTAACAAAGATATCATATTCAACGTATCCTCATAGTAATAATTTGTTTTGCTGCGTCTGGCAATCTCATAGATTTTATTTAACCATGCCTGCTGTCCTGAACACATTGCGGCGACACCCATTGGCGAGGTAAATGATGTTGCTGAGTAATTTACTATCTGATTTCCGTCAAGGGTGTAACCTGCTTTAAAATCAGCCGGATTTCCTGAAGTTTTTGTTTCTGCCCATTTAGATATTTTTTCTACAATGGCTTTTGATGAAACATCATTGTTGAGCAAAGCATAAACACCGATCCTCAGTGGAACCCGGCATGCATTATAGTCATAATTACCGTCATTCTCATCTTCAAGTACTTTACCTTCTACAGGCATTCCGTTTTTAATAAAATCTGGAACAAGTCCTGTATCAGAACTGAAGTTATTCTGTAAATACTGAAGTTTTGATATGCAGTCGGCAGTTATTGCATTCCATGTATCACTGTTTTCAATGCTGCCATATGCTTTAAAGTTGGCAGGCATAAAGTCAGAGGTGCGCGATAAACTACCATAATGGGGATCATTTTTATTTACCCAGTCACCAAGAAGAGGGAGACTTGTCATGTCAGAAAAAAGATTATTTCTTAATGCAATAATAATTTTCTGAGCTTCAGATTTATAGTTGAAACCTGAAACGCTGACCCACTGCTTATCTGCAATAAGTAAAGCATAGGCTATATCAGCATCACCATCGAATGCACTGCTGTCACCCAAAGGACTTGTTAGGCTCCAATCCATAAAATTACTGTTAATATTACTAGGATGGGCTTTAGCATAACGGAATAAACCATCGAAAATTTCTTTTGCTTCAGGATCATAGCCTGCCATAATAGCAGTGATGATCATGCCGTATCCCTGACCTTCAGAAACAGTATCACCCTGATAGTTGACTCTATACAAATTCTCTCCGTTTAAGTCTATACCTGCAGAAATTACATAATTCTGTTTCCAGTAGTCATAAAAACTTTTCACATCATTATCCAGAATATCCTGAGTGTAGTTGTTAGGTAGTATGTGAGGTAATGGATAGTTCACATGCTGAGGGAAAGCATAATTTGCTGTTACAGGTTCAGGATCATCACTGTTTGAAGTAAATGTTTTATATATAACATCAAGCAATGGTGTTGTTACCTGAGCTTTTTTCAGTTTGCCTCCATAAGTTGCAGTTACAGAACCAACTTCCCAGTCTCCTGTAACATGCCATATTATTACACCACCAAGTTGATTATCGTTAATATAGTCAGCTTTATATTTTACTGATTTTTCATTATCATAGCTGATGAATGATGATCCGTTAACAGAATAAGGAACTTTTGCATCATCATCCCAAAGGTGTGTCCAGTTTGCTGTTTCCTGTTTTATAAAGAAATAATTAGGTTGTTCAATATACTTATCGCCCCAAGTATCAATATCACTTGCTCTGTATACCGGGCCGTCAGGATTAACAACCAGGTCTTTCTTTTTAGTCGGAGCTCCCAGTGAAGCCGGGCCGTCAGTTACTACTCCTCTTCCGTAGAAGGCTATTCCCATATTAACTTTTTCAGGGGAAATTCCTTTTTCTCCTATTAAGTACCTATATGTCTTATCCCAAGAGAAGCTTCCATTCGGGCTGTATAGCAGGGAATTATGTCCTGCTACATCAGACCATCCTCCGTTCATGTCATACGTCATCATATTATAATAATCCATAGTCATATCTAATTGAGACCATTCAAGTTTTTCCAGTTTTGCAGGATCACAGCTGAAAGCAGCCGTTAAGAGTTTGTCCTGTCCTATTACTGCTCTGATATCCCGCATCAGTGCTGTAAAATTTGCATAATCTGCATCGGAAAAGCTCTCAATATTCATTCCTTCAGAACCTGGATATTCCCAATCGATATCAATACCGTCAAACCCAATATTCATCAGATACTTGACACCTTCAAGAAATTTAGTTTTTTTAATAGGATCTGCAGCCATTTCAGGGAAATGCTTACACATACTCCATCCACCGATCGAAGCCATGAGTTTTACACTGTTTTCTTTACATAGCTTAATCAATCCGGGAGCTCCACCTTCTTTAGATACAGGAATTGGAAGTGTGCCTTTTAAACCTGTTTTTGTGTTGGACCAGTTGCTGTCTTGGATTATGTAACCTTCTTCAATCATTTTATTGCTAAGAGTTGATTTAAAATCGAGCTCTCCAAAAAGGTACCAGAAGTACCAGCTGTCATAACGTCCTGAGTGCAGAAGATTATTCGGTTCCTGAACTATGCCCGGTTTCCATATTTTTTTATTTCTATAGTCACCGCTGTGAAGAGAACCGTCTACAGCTACACCAAAGAACGAATAGTTCAGCATTGTAAATTTGCTGTAATCGATATTGAGCTGATTGGCTGTTCCTTCTTCCGGATATCCTTCTGCTGCTTTGTACCAGCCTTCCCATTGAGTGAAATAACCTATTACCTGTTTTTCTCCAATTGTTGGATTAGGTTCGGGGTCAGGATCCGGGTTAAGATTATCCTGAACAATTCTTACAGACATTTGAACTGTTGAAGCTGCACCATCATTATCAGTCACTGTTACATTAATTACATGATAACCGAATGATGACGGTGTCCATGAAGCGGTTGAGTTGTTAAAGGTCTGATTGTCAACTTTAATCACAACGCTTTTCACTGTGCCGTCGCTATCCTGTGCGTTTATGGTGATAGCGATAGGTGATAGCGCAGACTGTGTTATAGTTTTATTGTTTTTAGGAGCTGCAAAAGTAATTGTAGGTGGATTATTTGGTATAGGTGAAGAAGTTGACTCAAATTCAGCACTTATTGTATGATCAGTATTGATATCGCTGAATGTATATGTAGAGACTTTACCTACAGAAATACTATCTACTTTCACATCTTTTATTACACTGTCTGAATCAGGTAATATTGTAAAAGTCTGACTTTCACCTTCATTAACTTTAGAGATGCCGTCCGGAGTTATAGTTCCGCCTGCATTACTGCCGCCGTCTGCTATAGTTTTCCAACCGCCTGGGTAATTCGCAGGTGACCATGAGTTATTATCGATCAGTGATTCATATGAACTGTCGTTAAAGGTGACTCTATCGTCTTTCATATACAATGAACCACCGGCCATAGGCTGTACAAATTCAGGATAACTGTTTCCGACTGTATCAGCAACAGAGGCTGTTATTGTATGCTGAAGAGCTTGTTGTGTATTTACAGTGACAGTAACCAGTGCAGATGCAGAACCTCCATTGCCGTCGATGACAGTATAATTAAAAGTATCTGTACCTGTGAAACCTTTGTCCGGAGTATATGTAATTGAGTCTGTGTTATGAGCAGTACTGCCGTTCTGAGGTGTTTCAACAGAAGCTATAGTAAGCGTATCGTTATCAGCGTCTGTGTCATTATCAAGAACATTAATTGTTACCGGCGTATCAATTAATGTTTCAGCATTATCATCTGTAGTGGCAGGCACTCTGTTTGGTATAGGATCACTGCCGTAAAAATAATTATATGCATTATCTATAAATTCGTTGTCATGATCTCTTTTATCTACAGTCATAGACCAGCCCATTATACCGGCTAAATCAAGGTATCCGTCTGGATTGTCAAGTACATATTTACCACCGAAAGGTATTCCTTTTGTCAGGTAGTTTAAAGCTTTGTTTATAGCTTCAGAGTACATATCGCCTGTACCCTCACGTTCTGAAGTCAGAATTCCCACTCCAACCTGATCCGGTCTGAATGCCGGAAAGATATTATTTGGATTTCTATTGACTTCAAAGCCTGTGAGCAATGCTTCCGTAAGAGCCACAACAAAATCCGGTGTGCCTTCATAGTACAGCTTACCATCTGTTCCAAATATTGTGCCGGAATTATAGTACTGTACATTTATCATGTCAATATCATTTCTCAGTCCATACAGTAAAGGCAGATATGCTCCCCAGAAACCGTCATAACCGCTGATTCCGCCCTGTACGTAAGCTGTCTCAGGTGCCGTTGTCAGTATGAAGTTATTGCCGTAATGTGCTTTGAGCTGTTTTATCGCTGCAATGAGATTAATCATTGATGGTGTAGTCGGGTTTTTAAAATCTTTATCTCCTGAATTAAGTTTTACTGAACTGTTTTCAAGATCTATATCAACTCCGTTAAAAGCGTATTCATCTATGATATTAATTAAGGAGTTTACAAATTTAATTTTATCATTTTCAGTATTTAACTGTAGTGCCGGAGATTTCTGTCCACCCAGTGAAATAAGGACTTTTCTGCCTTCAGCCTGGTATTGTTTTATCAGTGATTTGAATTCAGCTTCAGATGTTCCTGCATAAGTATCAAGTTTGAACTCAATTGTTGAATCAGTATCTGATTTAGGTTTGGCAAATGCTATATTAATTATATTGTATTTAGGAGATATATCTCTGAACTGTATATAGTCTGCAGGATTTTCTTCAGTCCAGTTCTGCCAGTAACCGACTATTTTCTTATTCAGATCAGATGGATTTCTGACAAATACAGTAATAAGAGCAGTCGCAGTTAAGCCTTCACTGTTCTGTATTGTATAGTTGAAGGTATCGCTTCCTGAAAAATTATTTTTCGGTGTATAAGTAATATTTTTCCCGTTAATAACCAAAGTACCGTTAGCTGGAGGTGTTGTAGAAGCAATAATTAATGAATTACTGTTTTTATCAGTGTCGTTAGCTAACGGAGTTATCTCTACTGCAGTATTTGCCGTAGTATAAACGTTGTCAGCATTTGCTACAGGAGGTGATGGTGGCTCTATTCCTGAACGTTCAAACTCAACAGTTATGGAATGGTCGGCATTTACATTATCAAATGTATAAAATAAAGGCTTGCCGATAGAATTTCCATCTACAGCTACATCTTTAACAGTATTATCTGTTTCAGGTGTAAATGTAAATGTCTGACTCTGACCTTTAGTTACAATTATAGTTCCACCAGGTGTAATTGAACCTACTGACTTACCGCTGCCGCCATCTTGAATTGTTTTCCAGCCTGCAGGATAGTTTGTAGGAGACCATGAATTGTTATTTATAAGTGATTCATATGAACTGCCTTTGTAGGTAACTTTGTCTCCTTTCATATATAAAGTATCGCCGGCCATAGGCTGTGTAAATTCCGGATAGTCTGAAATACTGCCTCCTATTGCGCTGGCTGTTATGGTAAATGTTTCCTGCTGCTGACTGTTTACAAATACAGTTACTTCTGCTGAATCTGTTCCGCCTTTTCCGTCAGTTACAGAATACGAGAATAAATCTGTCCCTTTAAATCCTGTATTAGGCGTGTATAAAACACTGTTCGAAGATATTTCAGCAGTTCCATATTGTGGTGAGGTAGTAGCGGTTATAGTAAGTAGATCATTATCCTGATCAGTATCATTATTAAGTACCAGTGCTGATTTAGGTGTGTTCTCATTTGTTATTATTGTATCATTATTTGCTATTGGTGGAGAATTAGGAGAATTACCTCCTTCACCGCTTAGTAAAACATTTGTAGGATGGACATTTACATTACCTGGAGTTGCGTTAAAGCCGAAAGAATATGACTCTCCGGGGGAAAGATCAGGTTTCCAAGGGGGATGGCCTACTGTATATGTATTATTTACTTTAGAAATTTTCTGTGCACTCCATATGTCTGTAATATCATATGGAAGGTCAAATTTTACCTGCCAGTTTTTTAAAGTTGATGCTGTTGTATTTTTTACTGTAAACTTACCGGTAAAGCCGGAACCCCAATCATTATCGACTTTAAACTTAAATGTTTCTTCTGCAGCAATACAGTTGATACTGATAACAAATCCAGTTATCAATGTCAGAAGAAACATCGATATCTTAAATGAATCTCTTAATATTTTATACATAACTTTATTTCCTATATTTTTTTGTTGCATAAAAAGTAACAATTTAATTTTTGGGTCAAGTTATATAAAAATCACCTAAGTAAACGAATAAAAATAAAACATAGCTATTTTCTCCATAGTAAATAGTTTTTACTTTTTTATCTTAATATTCTTCCACTTTACAATTTAATTATTTTTAACAACACTCACAAGTGAAGCAGTTTATATGCCTTGCAATACTACATTAAATGTAATTTTTTAATTATATTTTGTAGCAATTAGAGGAATAAGTTTGCTTTGGTTAAGTGAATTTGGTATTTAGAGAAATAAAAGATAGAAATTGTTTCTGTATATTCTCACCTAATACTTAATGTTTTATTAATAAATTATATATAATTAAATAGTAAGAATAGAAAGGGATGCAGAATGGAAAAAAAAGAGTTAGTTGTCATAACCGGTGCAAGTTCAGGAATAGGTAAGGCTTTAGCAGTACATTTCAGCTCTAAAGGTTATAACCTTCTATTATTAGCAAGAAGAGTGCAACTTATTCTAGATTTGAATTTACCTAATGCTATATGCTTATCTCTAGATGTTAGAAAAACAAAAGAATTTATAGAAGCTATTGATAATGGAGAAGAAAAATATGGTCCTGTAGACTGTCTTATCAATAATGCAGGAATTATGAATTTTGGAGAATTTACAGATGACAATTTATCCCACTCGAATAAAGAACTCATCGACACGAATATTTTAGGGTGCATAAACGGTATTGAAGCTGTTTTATCTAAAATGCAGAAGAGAGGAAAGGGTACGATATTAAATATTACCAGCAGCCATGATAGGCACCCCAGTCCATGTGCTGCAACATATGGTGCAACTAAAGCTGCAATAAAAAGCCTTACAGAATCATTGGCTATCGAATCTTCGGGTAAAAATGTTAGAATATGCAGTATTGCTCCATCGCTTGTTGATACTCCAATTATTAGTAATCTTCGTGCAAAATCATTCGATGGACTTAAAGAAAGAAAAGTAATGGTTGATGCTGAAGAATTTGCTGAAATCGTTTATTGGATATATTCACTACCACAGCATATCTGCATTAAAGATATATTAATAGCTCCAACTAATACTAAGATTTTTATGGGAGAAAATGAGTAACTTTTTCACTAAATACACAATAGCATATGAGCATAAAACTATGGAATTTATTTTCATTTATAATAAGGTTGTAAATAATATCTGTGAGCAATAGAAAAAGGAAACTGAATCCGTTTAAATTATGGGATCCTACTTATGAGAACCTTGTTTATTCTCTGGAGATAGTCACTCCTGCAATTATAGGCGTTTTATTTTGGGTGTATACACATAAGCCTTGCACGGCACTTATGATGACGGTTGCTCCTGTAGCAACAATGACTACTTTTAATGTAAACAAATTTAGCACAAAAATAAGAAACCTGTTTATTATGAGCGCAACTATGGGGGCAGGTGCTTTTTTTATCAGTATTTTTTCTAATCATAATACATTATTGATTATATCTTTATGTGTTTTGGTTTTTATTTGTTATATTTCATCAAAATATATATTTATGAGTGCTACAGCGTGGACGGTGGCTACATTTTTATCAATACCTACAGGTTGGAATAGCGGTGTAGACAGGTTATGTGAAGCAGGTATCAGTTTTGTTATTGCATTGTTTTCTCTTCTTTTTTACGAATTTATCTGTGGCAGGATTATTATAAAAGCATCGATTGCCTATATATCAGAACTTGTTTTTGATCTTTTTTTTATCTCTACTGAACTAGAAAGTGAAAGAAGAATAAAGAGTATCTATAGCAGATATCTATATAATAAATATGCACTGGCGAGAGTCGATTTGTACGGGAACAGCATTTTTGAAAATGACATAGATAGGTTTAACTATAAAATTGGACTTACTATGGGGAAAACTAATATTGTACTTCAGGAAAAACAGTTTTTCTTTAAGAAAAATTTTAACTATGCAGTCAGCTGCATAGAAATAAATATTTATTACAGAAAATTATATAGATGTATGAGGTTTATTGAAAATTATAAAAACAGGAAAAATGATATTCTAAAAATTCTTCCTGAAACTGAATTGGTAATACAAGGCATAAATCTGACTTTGGAATCCATTTCAGAATTTATAAAAAATGATGTTAAAAACGATATTGGTTATTCGGATATAAATTATAAATGGATTAATGATTTCAATGATTTATCTATTGATACTAGGTCAACTTTTCCAGATAAGGAATTATATAGCATTTGTTATGGAATAAAAATAATAATATGTGAATTAAACTCTCTCTGCAAAGTAATTGATAATATTAAAACATTATCATTTTAATTTTAAATGAAAAATATAACTTATATACAGAATAGATTTAATATCCAGGAAGCAATTTGCATAAGTACAGCTTATGCGATTGCTTTGATAATGTATATTTATTTCGATACACAACATGCATCATGGATTCCCATGACTGTCGGATTAATGTTTTTAATACCAATACAAGGTGTCATTGTTCAAAGATCACTTGATAGAGTATTTGGTACTACCATTGGTCTATTATTATGTTTTTTCTATGTGCAGACTTTTATGTTCTTAGATTATAGATGGGCTTATTTAGTTCCTGTAGCATTTTTCATAATTTTTTATGTGATATTTACCACCCAGAATTATGGTCTAGGTGTAATAGCTGTATCAATGTTCGTACCTCTTGCAGGTATTTTCTTCGAGCAGAATACAAATTACTCATTAGGATTAACACTTGCAAAAAGACTGTTCTTTACACTTATAGGAGTGTGTATTGCGCTAATATGTGAGTTTACGATTTATAAGTATGCTGCTCATTCAGAAAGACATTTAAAAAAGAATACAAGACAGTACTTTATTCGGATTGGTGAGATACTGTCTATCTGCAACATGGCTTTTGCAGAGAATATACCCCTGAATGATGACTTACGTACTAAACTTAATATGATGATAGGTCATGTCATGTCAATTGATCGATTTTATCTGCTTGCTAAATATGAATATGCTTATGATGATAATAAAAAATTTCTGCTCACATTTGTATCAAATAAAATTCATGAAATAGTTAAATCTCTGCAGTTGATTTTATGTATTTTAAATCAGGATAAATTGAATGATGATATAATTGGTAGAGATGATTATAGGAAAATATCCAGATCTCTAACATTCAAATATAGGAATTATGTCAAACTGATTTATTCTAATCTTACTAAAAGCGACAGGCTGGAAATAATAGGCAAAATAAAAAAAGACGATTGGTTTACACCTACCGGCTTATATTTAACTCAACTAGATAAATTGGATAATCTTTTTTATTTAACAATCAGTGGAATCAAAAATGAAGAATATTTAAAAAAAGACGATACACTTGAGTAAGTTTATAATATTATTTCTGATTATCCTTAACTATTTTTATAAACTCATATTTATAATCAGTCATAGTTGAGTTAACCTTATTAATCATTTCAAAAATTTTATCTCTAAAATGATCTTTTATAGTTTCCAACTCAAGATTAAATTTCTTTTTCAATTCCTTATGGGCATTAAGTTCATCCATGTATTTTTTATTTAATTCTACCATGTTTACAACATGTTGCGGTACAGATCGTTTTCCTGTTTCGTAAGAAACTATTGAATCAACCGATATACCTAATAAATCTGATAGTTCTTCTTGCGAGAATTTATTATTAATTCTATAGGCTTTAAATTCATTTGCTTTCATTTTTAATTTCCTAATATTAAAGATTGTTGAAAACAATTTCTGTTTATACCATTATACTCGATACATACTAATATATCAGATGTACTGAGCATTATTTTAGAATGTATACATATTTTGCAACTCAGTATTTGGAAGATAATGTCGTGATCCCCTTTGATAATTTCACAAGTTCAAGTATCTCATTTTTAAACTTTTCTAATACTGAATCATTCATCTTTTTATCTCCTAAAGCATGATGCAATTCTTGCAGTTTTTCTATAGCAGTATCATCTGAACATGAATTGACTTGTAGTTCTAATATTGCTTTTTCTGCAATATGCGAAGTCTCCATCTTAATATATCTATCAATTCGTTTCATTATTTTATTTTTAAATTTTTTATAATAAACCTGTGTCTTTATATTTTTTTTAGTCATGATAGTAAAATTTCAAAAAATCTTTTAAGTCAGCATTGTCAACAATAATTAACATATCAGAGTTTATTTCAGTATATTTATCATTTAATGTATATAAAAATCTTTCATTACTGGTTAATTAACCTATTATTGACTTTAATAAAATAATTGCGTAATAATACCTAAAGTAATATTAGAAAATATAACTATAATAAAAAAAAATGGCTTTCATAAAAGTTAGCTGTTTTAGATATACTCTTCTATAATTAATAAAATAATAACTTTCACTATTTATGAAAATATTTTTGATTTCATCTAATTATGCTACTTCACCTTTTCCAGTATATCCATTGGGACTAAGTATAATTGCAAAATCTCTTGAAGATGCAGGGTATTCAGTTAAGCAGTTTGATTTTTTGCAGAATGATAAATCAATAATAAAATTTAGAGCTGAATTGGACGAATTTAAACCTGATATAGTGGGTATTTCTATTCGGAATATAGATAATATCAATCTGCTGAATAAGCAGTCATATATAGAAACTGTTTGTGATATAGTTAATAATGTCCATAATTCTTCTACTGCAAAGGTAGTTCTCGGCGGTTCAGGTTTCTCGTTAATGCCTGATGTTATTCTCAAACATGTAAAAGCTGACTATGGAATCGTAGGTGAGGGAGAAACGTTATTTTTAGAGTTCATTAATAATGCAGCAAATAATATATACCCAGATAAAAAATGCATCGTCAGTAGTAACATCCTGACAGGAAAAGATATTTTACCTGCTAGTTACGATACTTCTATAATGAAATATTATTTAAAGAGTGGCAGTATTGCGCCCATACAAACTAAAAGAGGTTGTCCTCATCACTGTATCTACTGTTCATATCCACTTTTAGAAGGACATCATCTCAGGTGCAGACCGGCACAACAGGTTGTAGACGATATTGTAAAGCTGAAAAATGAATTTGGTGCAAAATTTATATTTTTTACAGATTCAGTGTTTAATGATGATGAAGGACACTACCTTGACGTAATAAATGAAATGCATAAACGCAGAGTTGCAATACCATGTACTGCTTTTTTTAAACCTGGAAATATCAAGGCTGAATCCATTTGTTTAATGAAGGAAACAGGGCTGAGTGCTGTGGAAATAGGGGCAGACGGTTCCACTGATTACTCTTTGAAGAAGCTTGGAAAAATATTTAGTTTTAAGGATGTTATAAGAACAAATCTACTATTCAATAGTTTTGATATCCCGACAGCCAATTATTATATTTTCGGTGTTCCAGGAGAAACGAATGATATAGTTTTACAAGGAGTAGATAATATTTTATCCCTTGAAAAAACAGTTTCTTTTATTTATATGGGGATAAGAATACTGCCTGATACAGGTCTTCATAAACTTGCAGTAAATCAGAATTATATCTCTGACAGCAATTTACTTGAACCCGTTTATTATATTTCGCCGTCGTTAGATAAAAATTGGCTTGAATCAACTTTGACTGATAAATTTAAAGAAAATAGAAACTGTATATTTCCACCTGATTCAATGAAGAATCAGTCTATAATATTACATAGTATGGGGCAAACTGGCATTTTATGGGACTTACTATTGAAAAAAAGGCGAAAAAGAAGAGTTAGATAATCATAACATCTCAGTAATTATTCATGCAGCTTTTAAAGAAATTTCATAAATTTGCATTATTACGATATTTATTTTCGTAATAATACAGGATATAATGCTATTATTATTTAATTCATTAAGGATAAATTATGTCTCATGAACTTTGGATTTTAATTATTACAGCCTGCTCGATTGGTTTTATTCATACTCTATTCGGACCGGATCATTATCTGCCTTTCATTGTTATGTCAAAATCAGGACAATGGTCTATGAGAAAGACTGTTATTGTGACTTTTTTATGCGGAATAGGCCATGTGCTTAGTTCCATTATACTTGGAGTCGTCGGTGTTTTTTTCGGTATTGCTATTCTTAAACTGGAATTCATAGAGTCTTTTCGCGGTGAGGTAGCTGCCTGGCTCTTAATTGTTTTTGGGCTGCTGTACTGCATATGGGGCATAAGAAGAGCTTATAAAAATAAACCTCATCGACACCTGCATTTTCATAGAAACGGATCAGAACATCTACACGAGCATTCACATAAGAAAGAGCATTCACATGTTCACCAGAAAGACAAAAAAACAACACCTTGGATACTTTTTATAATCTTTGTATTTGGACCTTGTGAACCCCTCATTCCTATCCTTATGTATCCTGCCGCCAAAAGCAGTTACATAGGGCTGAGTATAGTAACATTGGCTTTCGGCGCTACAACTCTTGTTACAATGCTGCTGGTTGTATTAGCAGGAACATACGGGATAAAAACAATACCTCTGAACAACCTTGAAAAATACACTCATGCTTTTGCCGGTTTTGCCATTTTTCTGTGTGGAGCTTCAATCCAGTTTTTAGGTTTGTAATGTATACAAACAGCCACAGTTCCTATTGCCAGTTAAACAGTTACTTTTGAGTGTTAAATGTTCCCTGTTTAATGAAATTATGGTAAAGATACATTGATTTATCGAATCTTCTGTTATCCATTCTTATCCAAAAAACAGGAAAGAGAGGAAGAAAAATCAAATCTTTCCATACTGTAAATGAAGCTTTGAATGGTTGCTTGTATACTTGTTTTGTTTTATTATCAGTTAGCTCTAATGATAAATCAAATTCCGTTTTTACATAAGAAGGAACAATAAACAGAGTTAATATTGATATTATATTTAATGTTGGCGAAGATTTTTCATGTAGTTTCCCATTTAAGACTAATGTGTAATCAGCTGTTTTTTTATACTGCTTTTCAGACATAAAATTATTAATGAATTTATCCTGCATCCAGGGATCAAGTAATCCTTTTATACAGTTCTCTCCCATTTTCTTATTAGAAATAATACCTCTGGTATCTATCTTGCCATTATAATACTGTTTAAAATCACCCACTTTTACGGCTATATCAGGTTTAGTGATAGGAACTTTGTTTTGGACTTGAGGTATTGTGTTTTTATTAAAGTTCATACACCCCGTAATCACTAAGAATAAAGTTAGCAAAGATAGTGTTGTTAATAAGTTAAATTTTTTAATCATAGTTTATAAAATCAGAATGGATTATTCAGTTATTTTATATAAATTCTTCAATATGATCTATCGCATATTGATGTTATTAGACTCTCAACAAGTCTATCTGTAGTATAGCTGTAACGTTAAAATAATTGTAGAAGTATAAACAAAAATTAGTAACGATAACAAGATGATTTATTATTTGAGTGAACCTTTTTTTGGTTGCGCACTATAAATTTAAAGATCAGCAAGATTATATATGCTGAACATTTTGCATGTTTTTTGTTTATATTCGCATTCTCTGATATTCTTGAAAAGAAACAGTTTATTTTTAAATTTTAATTTTTTCCCAGTGGCACTATGCTTAAAAAAATCCAGTAAATCAGCTTCTTTTTTAACACAGCTTCCTGCTAATAAAGTCTCTATTTGTATATCATATTCAAGTTTTTCAAGTCCAAGAATACTTTCAGTTTGCTTTGAGATAAATTCGACTTTACTACTGTGTTTATCCAATATTAACAATCCTTCATCCATCGAATTTAAATATTGTTTTCCGATATCTACATTATTTTCTTTTTCTTCGGTAATATCGACATCCATAGATATGTGGCAGCTTTTTCCTCTATACAATATATCTTTGTATGTTCTAGTTTTTATCCATCTTATACCTGATTCTGGCTTGTTTATCCTATAGACATATTCTGTCGGCCATGAAGATTTTTTGATATAACTCTGCATCAGTTCTTTATCATTATCATGTACACATATTTCTAACCATTTATCCCTGTTATTTATTATTTCAAAAGGGTAACCAAAGATATCTTCTATGGCTTTATTCCTAAATACATATTTCTTTCTTTCAAGATCGTAAACAGTAAAGCCTTCACGCATTGAATTTATATTAATTGCTAATATTTCATGTACTTCCTCTGCTAATCTCTGCTCTGTTATATCTAAAAAAGTACCGATAACTCCGGCTACTCTGTTATGAATATCAAATATTGGATATTTAGAGATAAGTCCCCATCTTTTTTTTCTGGTTCCGGGAATATAATCTTTATGGTTTATAATTGCTTTTCCTTTTGTCAGCACATCTAAATCCTGCTTATAATTGGCTTCAGCATCTTTTTTTGAAAAAAAATAATCATCTTTTCTACCAACAATGGTACCTCTTATATTTTTATAACCATATGTATCAAGAAACATTTTGTTAGCCGTTAAAAATCTTAATCCTGAATCTTTTATGTAAAACATGGTAGGTAGATATGACAGTATTGAATTTATAATTATTTTAGATTGAGAAATATCATCATATATTTTCTCAATATTTTTCAGAAAAAGATCTTTATTTATTAATTGGTTCTCTACTTCTGTATCAGCCAGCGACAACCATGATTTTGAAATGGAGTCAAGATGAGTGTCACTTCTTTCAATATCCGGTGCTAAGTCTGATATAATTTCTGTAGTGATATTCAAACAGTAGGCTAGAGATTTCACCATTTTAGCAGAAGGGATGCGTTTTCCGTTTTCCCATGCCCATATAGAGGTGCGTGAAATATTACTCTGTTTCGAAAGATCCTGTATAGATAATCCTTTTTCCTGTCTGATGCGTTTAAATTCTTCAGTATAAAAAATCATAATTAACTCAATATTTTTTTGTACTATATATATTATGTAACATAAAGTTAACATAATAAGTTTAATATATGTTACATCTTTAATTTATTCAATATTGATAATTGTTATATAAACATATTCCTAAGATATTATAGAATAAAAGATAGAATAGATGCTGTTGTTAATAATTGAATGAAAGGATGTTAAAATGAAATTAAAAGATAAGATGAAGAAATTCAGCAGGGAAATGGATAAAGCATATGCCATAATGTACGCAATTACATTTGGTGAATATCCTGATTCTAAAAAAAGGAAAAAACTACATTATTAAGTAAAGTTTAAAATGCAACACTATACCGTCATAGATTTTGGCATATGAGAGTTATAGTCCACCCATTATAAGTCTCATGTGCTAAAATCTCTAAAATCTAAATAAACAACAAAAATTAATAACAGAATATTAGCTGGAAATAAAAATGAAATTGATAAATATAATAATTAAATTGTCTAAAGAATTACATGATGCATTTGAAATAATGTTAAATCAAATAGGCCAGTATCCTGATTTAAGATGACCTGTATATAGCTAAGTATCTGTTCGCTATCTACTACAGTGCTGTGATTTTTACTTTAGCTTTTATTGATCAGTGTTTTAAAATGTTAAGTCAAGAAACTATGCAGAGTTTACTAATTTTTTCTTTCCCTCTTTTGAACTTAAAATTATGATCAGTATAGCTCCACTTATAGTTATTGCTATTCCCATAATGGTAATTATTGTTGGAGTAATATTGTATATCAGCCATCCCAGCAATCCGGCAAAAACTACAGAACTGAACATCATTGAACTTTCCAGTTTCGAAGAAATATATTTTAATGCCAGAATCATTAAAAATTGATATAAGGCTCCAGATATTCCTATGCAGAGTAATATTAGTACCTGATGCAAATTTGGTGTGATCCAGTCAAATAGCATGCAGATTCCTGAAATAATGGAACTGAATAAAAAGTAATAAAAAAGAGCTCCCAAAAATCGATTTCTATTAAAGATAAGGAAAATTTTTAAAAGAACAATAGACATTGCTGCAAATATTCCTGATATAAGGGCCAAAATAATCGAAGGATTAACAAAAATGTTAGAAGTTGGTTTTATGATAATTGTTATTCCAATAAAACTAAAAAATATTGCCAATAATAACTTTTTTGACGTTTTTCTACGCATAATGACAAAAATTACCAGTGGGACAAATATTGGTGCTGTATTTGTCAATAAGACTACATTAATTAACCTAACATATTTTAAGGAATAAAAATAAAAAGCTATTGCTAAAAAAGCTACTGTGCACCTAAGTATTAAAATCATAGGCATTTTTACTTTTAATTTAAAATTATTACTTTTTAAAATGATAGGAATTATAATTAATAAACTCACAAAAAATCTTGCAAAAAGTAATTCTGAATCAGGTATTTTTCCTGATAATTCTTTTATGAAAATTCCCATTACAGCAAAAGAAAATCCTGCCATTAAAGTATATAAAATTCCTGTTTTCATACTGACTGCCTAAACTTAATTTTAAAGAAAATGAATTGTCGGAGACAAAACTCCGACAACAATTATTAAATATGCCTTGAATATTTTTTATAGTTATTAACTTTTGATATTAGAATGGATATGTCCTTTGCAGTGGCTTTAGCACCTTTTTCACCGACAAAAAAGAAATGAGTTCCATGTATTGTCTTAGTCATATTATTTGGAGCATCGTTTACAGTTTTAGTTAATTTTTTCCACTCAGCAGGTGTTAATTTATTCAAGTTATTTCCTCTTGTAATGAGATTGAATATATTATGCTCTATAATAAAACCCCAGTTACTTTGATTGAATATGCTTGCCTGTGTTGCTACAGGTAGATTATATATTCCAACGTCATGAATTATTCCGACTAATGGATAATCCTTCAAATTCAGGGCGCTGGTATCTGATAAATAAGCATTATAATTTCTGGTCCATTTCCCGTTAATAAATCTACTGCCTTTGCCAACCATTAAATTTGTCGGGGTATCGCCCATAAATTGAGTTTTATAGATATTGGATGGTATAATAATATGGCCATTTATATTATCCTGGATTTTTATGCATTTGATGAACCATGGAATTAAAGGTGCCATATCTGCCAGCCCTTTGGGTGTAAGTCTGATACCGTTCATGAAACTCATATCTGTAAAACCCGGAATTGGAGGTATAGAAGATAAAGCAACAAATAACTTAATATTCAAGCCCTCTTTTTTAGCTGCAATATTTATACTCGGAGCTATCCTGCCTCCCATACTCCATGCAGCAACTATTATATGTTTATTTAATTTATATTTATCTACAAATAATTTAGCTATATCAGCAGTCTGTTTTCCCCATTCAGTTACTGTGAAATCAGGATAAACTTTTGAAAACACTTTATTTTTTACTGGGTAGGATATTCCCAGAAAAGAGTACCCTTCTTTATGCAGCCAATAACTTAAAAAATCATTCTCTTTACAGCCAGGAAATCCATAAGACAAACGGGCCAAACTTGCATAGCCAGGTATGAATATGATTAAAGGTTTATTTGGATTTCCTTTAATAAACTTGACAAGAGCAGGGTAGCCATCTGCTTTTATAATTTTCTCACCAGGATAAAGGTACTGATTAGCGGTTACGATTTTTCCTCCATTATTTGTCGAATTTTGATCTTTAATTGTGTCTGCATATACTAGCATCGATGATAGCATAAATAGCAGAATAGCTATCATTCCAATTATTTTTTTCATAAATCAAACTCCTTATTTAATTATATTTTACTGTAAATTGAACGACTGTTCAATAATATATTGAATTTGAACGAATGTTCAAGTTTGTTGTGTTGCTTTATTGTTTTTTTTTTATAATATGATATTAATAATGAACAGTTATGAATACATATCTTTACTTTATGTTTATATAAATTTGAGTAAAAAGGATTAAAATGGTAAAATCGCAACACAGTTCTGCAGATAAAACCAGGGCAAAAATTCTATCTTCAGCATTTGAATTATTTACTGAAAAGGGTTTCACAGGTACAAGTATCAGGGATATAGCAAATGATGCAAAGGTAAATATTAATTTGATATATCATCACTACCTGACTAAGAAAAAATTATGGGAATCTGTTCTGGAGGATTCATCTTCAAAGTATTCGATAGATGTAAAGGTAGAAAATTATGATTTTACTGATCTAAAGAAGCTGTTGATTAAATTGACTGATTCATATTTCAATTTTTTTAAAAGTAATCCTAAAATACTGCGATTAATTAATTGGGTAAAAATGGAGGAGGATAAAAATATTATAATTCACCAAAATTATATGTTAAAAATTAAGCCTGTACTACTAAAAATGGTTGAAGCTAAACTGATTAACCTTGAACTTGATATAGATTTTATCTGTCTGTTTGTTTTATCATCTATACTCAGTGTCTTTGAAAATAAAAGTATAGTTTTTCAAAATGTTGAGTTTGAGATTGTTCAGAGAAATTATATGAATTTTATCGTAGATCGAATATATAATTCTATAAAAGCTAATTAATTCAAGCTGTAATTTTATTGTAAAAATAACAGATCTACTGAATATTTTTGGATAATCTATTATAATCCTAATGTTATATTAAGAATATTTTACGTAGACTATCTCATATAAATTGATAACTTTGGCATATACAGATGAATGAATTTGCATATAAAAAACCTAATGAACTAAGGTTATTGTTTAGAAATAATAAACTTGAGGAACCTACAATCGGAATGGCATTAGGGTACATCCAGGTGAATTTAGCAATGTTTCCCAGTAAATATTTTTCAGCATTTCAAGAATTTAGTCGTAAGAATATAAAATCCTGCCCGCTAATTGAGATAACAAATCCAGGTGAATGCAGATTAAAGAAACTGGCAAAAAACTGCGATTTAAGAACTGATATTCCAAGATACAGTATCTACCAATACGGTAAGTTGATTGAAGAGCAACCGGATATTTTAAAATGGTATCGTGAAGATTTAGTTTCTTTTTTACTTGGTTCAGCAGTCAGTGTTGACGAAATATTACTAAAAGAAAATATTCATTTAAAGCATGTTGACGGAAAGAGAAATGTAGCGTTATTCAACACAAATATCCGCTGTAAACCTGTATATCCATTCAACGGCAATATTACGGTTGCAATGAGACCAATAGCCAGTAAAGATATAGAAAAAGTTTACGAGTTGTCAGAGAAATATGTTTTTGCTAATGGCAAGCCACTCCATTTTGGAGAACCGGAAAAAATAGGAATTAAAGACATCAGCAAACCTGATTACGGTGATCCGATTAGAATAAAGCAGGATGAAACTCCAGTATTCTGGTCATGTGGTGTGACTGTACATGCTGTTATTGCTCAATCCGGGCTTGAATTTGCTATTACACATTCACCGGGATATTTGTTAATTACCGATATTAAATGTTCTGATATTATATAATTCCAATAGTAAAAAGGAATTTAAATATGAATACGAAAGCCGATATAGGTTTGATAGGTCTTGCTGTAATGGGCAAAAATCTAGCATTAAACATGGAAAATCACGGTTTTAAAGTTGCTGTATACAACATAACATATGAAGAAATTGAAAAATTGGTAAACGGAAGAGGACATAATAAAAAAATTATTGGATGTAAAAGTTTTGAAGAATTATGCAGTAATTTAACTCGCCCAAGAAAAGTAATGATGATGATTAAAGCAGGCAAACCTGTTGATCAGACAATAGAAGCGATTTTGCCTTATCTGGAGCAGGGTGATATTATAATTGATGGCGGAAACAGTCATTTTTATGATACAAAAAGAAGAACTAACTACTTAAGTGAAAAAGGTTTTTATTTTGTCGGAGCCGGTGTTTCAGGAGGAGAAGAAGGAGCATTAAATGGACCTTCCATTATGCCGGGCGGTGCATCTGATGCATGGCCTCATATTAAAAATATTCTACAATCTATTGCGGCTAAAGTAGAAAATGAAAAACCATGCTGTGACTGGATAGGCCGTGACGGAGCAGGACATTACGTAAAAATGGCCCATAATGGTATAGAATACTGTGATATGCAGATGATCTGCGAAGCGTATTCATTGATGAAGAATATTTTAGATCTTAATAATGAAGAACTTCATGATGTCTTTGCCGAATGGAATAAAGGGGAACTTGATAGTTATTTGATTGGAATAACCAGTAATATTTTTAGAGAAAAAGATCCTGAAACAGGCAAATACATTGTTGATTTGATCTTAGATACTGCAGGGCAGAAAGGTACTGGTAAATGGACAAGTGAAAGCAGTTTGGAACTTGGTATTGGAATACCTACAGTAGCTGAAGCTGTTTTTGCAAGATGTCTGTCCGCTTTCAAGAAAGAAAGAACTGATGCTTCTAAGGAACTAACTGGACCTTCACATGTCTTTAAAGGTGATAAGGAGGAACTTATCGAAGCTATTAGAAAAACATTATATGCTTCTAAAATATGTTCATACGCACAGGGGATTCAATTAATGCGAGGTGCTTCAGCAGAATACAATTGGGATTTAAATTACGGAAATATTGCTCAGTTATGGAGGGGTGGGTGTATAATACGGGCAAAATTTTTAGTAGATATTAAAAAAGCTTTTGACAGAAACCCGTCACTTTCTAATTTACTTTTAGATCCTTTCTTCAAAAATATAATTGATAAATGTCAGGATTCATGGCGGAATGTAGTATCTCTGGCAGTTAAATATGGCGTAGCAGTACCTACATTTTCATCTGCACTCTGCTATTATGATTCTTGCAGGACAGAAAGACTGCCTGCAAATCTATTGCAGGCTCAGCGTGATTATTTCGGAGCACATACTTATGAGAGAATAGATAAACCGAGAGGAGAGTTTTTTCATACAGACTGGTGCCATTTAGACTGAGTTTCTACTCTTACAATTTATTAATACATGCTTTACTTACTATTATATTGCAGAACGCATATAAATATTAAAAAACCATATTGCTTTTGGAAAAAAAGTGTTGTTATTATTTGATCACAATTCACTGCAATATCATTGTCGTTGAAATGTTTGTAGTAAAATCTTATAATTTATAAAAGATCTATCATTTTTTCTAAAAATATTTTAAAATGAAACGACTCAGGTTAAATACTCTGTTCTTTATATGCTTATTCATATTTATATGTGTTAGTTATATCAGATATATATAATCTCGTTTCAGGTAATGAGTACAAAAAATATGATATAATTAAACTCTTTATAAGCGATGTAGGAAATACTCTATACCTTCCTATAAAGACAGCAAAGCTTTTATCTTTACCATTTAAAAATAAACCTATGCCTATGGATTCAGAGAGTATATATAATATGAATTTACTGAACTCAACCAATCCTATAGTTAAAGCATTGGGAAGATATCTTATGGAAAATGATAGCGGCACAATGCATGTAAATCTTAAAGGAGTAGACTATCTTGTCATTTTTTATTCGCTACCAGCTAATAAATGGAATATTACACTTCTTGTTAAATACTCTTCTCTTTATAAACCATTGCATAAAATCAAATATATCTTCAATAAAATTTCCAATAATTTATTTATTTATTTCATCGTAAGTTTTTCTGTATTGTTAATAGTTGGGTTGTTTCTCTCTTTTATATTTTTTAAAAGACTTTTTATTATACCTGTTGAACGTTTAAGAAATAATGTACAACTACTTGGGAGAGGAAAATTTAAGATTAAAATAAAAGAAGGAGGTACTAGAGAAATATTTGATTTGACACAATCGTTTAATAATCTTGGATTGCAGTTAGAAGAATTTACTAATAATCTAAAAGAAGAAGTAAAAGCCCGGCAGTCAATTGAAACTGAATTAAAAATAGCCGGTGAAATCCAGGAATCAGTTCTTCCAGATATAACCAATGAGTTTATAAGAGGTGAATTTGAACTATATGCAAAACTGATTGCGGCCAAAGAAATGTCTGGAGATTTCTATGATTTTTTCTTTATCACTAAGAATGAGCTGGCGATTGTTCTTGCAGATGTATCAGGGAAAGGTATCACAGCAGCTTTTTTTATGAGTATGTCAAAAGCTATCATAAAAGAAAGGTGCTTAAAAATTAAATCGGATTTGAACCCAGGAATTATATTAGATTATGTCAACAAAACTCTCTGCCGAGATAACGATTCATCAATGTTTCTCACAATGTATTTAGGATTTTATAATATAGAAACTGGTGAATTAAAATATGCTAATGCAGGGCATCATGAATTTATTCATATCGATAGTGATGGAAATACAGAGGCTACAGGTATACATAACAACATGGCAATTGGATTACACTGTGAAGCTGAATACATGAATGCTGTATTGCAAATAGAACATAATTCTTCTGTGGTTTTCTTTACTGATGGTATTACAGAGGCACCTGATACTGACAATAATGAGTATGGAAATAAAAATCTCGAAAAAGTGCTTACGAAAAACCATAAACTTGAGGTAACAGAATTGGGAGATGCTGTTATAAATGATGTTCTGGAATACCAAAACGGAGATAAGTTTGATGATATTACACTTCTTATATTGAAACGAAAATAATTTATTATTTATAACAAATGATTAATTTCCAAAAAATATTATTTTATTTATTCATATTAATTCCAATTTTACTTTAAGTAGACAAAACTATGAAAAGTTCTAAATACAATGATTTAACTCCTGAAGAAGAAAGAGTAATTATCTATAAAGGTACTGAACTGCCCAATTCAGGTACATATAATAATTTTACAGAAAATGGAACTTATATATGTAAAAGATGTAACTCACAATTATATAAATCGGAAGATAAATTCCCAACATTATGCGGATGGCCAAGTTTTGATGATGAAATTAAAGGATCAGTTAGAAGACAAGTTGATCCGGATGGAATAAGAATCGAAATATTATGTGCCAACTGCGGAGCTCATCTTGGACATGTTTTTGAAGGTGAATTCCTGACGGATAAAAACACCAGGCATTGTGTTAATTCTATTTCATTAAATTTTATCCCTGCTATTGAACCAAAACAAACAGCAAAGGCTTATTTTGCTGGTGGCTGTTTCTGGGGTATAGAATACTATTTCAGAACAAAAGATGGTGTTATTTCTGTTTTTTCCGGCTATATGGGGGGAAATGAAAATGATCCGACTTACGAGGAAGTGTGTTCAGGAAATACAGGAAACCTGGAAGCAGTTGAAGTTGTATATAATCCATCAGAAATCAGTTATGAGGAACTTGCAAAATTTTTCTTTGAAATTCATGATCCTACGCAATCGAACGGGCAGGGACCTGATATTGGGGAGCAGTATCTCTCTGCTGTATTTTATAATAATGAAATTGAGAGGAAAATTACTAAAGGTTTAATTAAAACATTGAAAAGCAGAAAATATAATGTTACAACAGAGCTGATACCTGCCGATAAGTTCTGGAAAGCTGAAGAATATCATCAAAACTACTATAAAAAAACAGGAAAAAGGCCTTATTGCCACAGCTATACTAAAAGATTTTAAAATGATCACAATATCATATAAAGGTGAATAATTATGAAAGCAGAAAAACTGATCTTAGAAATAGCTGAAAACAGTTATGAGTTAATTTCAGACCAAAGTTCAGAGATTTGTAAAAAAGTCATCAAAAAATTGCCTCTTGCAGGTGATGTAGTAAACGTACAGGGAGAAATATTTTTTACCGTCAACATTGATATATCTTATCCTATTTCTGATGCCAGGGAAATATTTGATATCGGAGATGTTGTTTACTGGAAGTCTCCCGATGGTTCAATGGCTGCTATTGCACTTTTTTATGGAAATACAGTTTATATTGACGGTAAAAAGCCAAGAGCATACAGTCCATGTATAAAAATAGCATCATTAAAAAATATTAAACCTGAAGAATATACTGATATTGAAAATAATGTATATATCCGCCTTTATATGAAATAATATTTTCTTTCTTTATCAAATATTGATATCAATAAGTAATGAAAATACAATTTTTTCAGTATTAAATTAAAGTTTTATGAATATCTTCAACAAAGAAAGTACTGCCTTAGTAAGTAACATAGCACTTTCAATTTGTATATAGAGCTGAAACTGCTCAATATGAGTTGTAAGTTTTAATAAAATAAAACAACGCAAACATTAATGATAAAAGTTAATGTACTCTTCGAATTTATTCATATGAACCATTCAAAATGTAATAAATATTAATATATAACATGCTTATAGTGAATATAATATGAATTATAATCTTTAATTTTGATTGTCTGGCTATGAGTACATTCACTCAAAAATTTTTTATTTGACAAGTCATAATTTGATTCTATTTTACAACTCCTTATTAAAAATAATTTATTGATTCAAATCACAGAAAAATAACAGAGTTACAAAATGGAGAACGATTATGAAAAACAAAGGATTATTAAGTTTAATAGCAGTATTTGCTATAACAATTTTTTCAGGCATGCTTTTTGCAGACAATGATTCGGTAGCACTGCAGAATTCAGGAGTTACTATTGATAAAGTAATTCAGGCCGCAGAAAAAGACGGTTTAAAGAATATAAAAACAATAGAATTCGACGATGGGCAGTGGGAATTGGTTACTCAGGCTAATAATACTGAAACAAAATATGTTTTAAATACACAAACTTCAAAACTTACTCAAGTAAAGCAGGAAAAGGAAAATGATTTAGAGCCACCTGAAGCTATAACATCACTGCAGAATGCTGTTAAAGCAGTACAAGCTAAATCGTATAATGTATCAAGCATTGATTATGAAGGTGTTTCCTGGGAAGTAAAAGCATATGACAGTAAAAACCTTGAATATGAAATATTAGTGAATAAGGATACTTCAAAAATACTTAATACAACAATGGATGATTAATTTTTATATAAGATGAAAGTATTGCATTATTTTTATCTTATAGATAGATTATAAGCGAAAATAAAAAAGGCTGTAGGAATTACCTGCAGCCTTTTTTCTATATTCATATTAAATCACTCGCTCAATGTTTTGAAAATAAAAATAATAACAAGAACAATTCCTATATAATGCATTATGTCCCAGAAAAGAATGTAGTTCAGAATATATACGTGATTAAAAATATATGTCATGCTGATTGGGTTATAAGGTATTAAGTACAATATCATAATTAATATAGAAATGTAATAAAATTTACATGGAAGCTGTCTTCTATGGCTAAAAACAATTTTTTTGCCAGAATAATATATTAAAATTAATAAACCAAGAAAACATAAGAATATTGTTATACGGCCAAATACTTCAGATGAGTATAACATTCTATCAGATAAAATATTTAAGTCAGAATGCTTTATTTCATCATCATACAAAAGGTGTGATATTGTAGAGAAAAAGAAACACAGGATGCAAAGGGAAGATGCTGTTAGAATTGAAAGTTTTTCTTTTTGCGAAAAGCTCATTTGTATTAAAGATACTTTATTTATACTATGATTTTATAAAAAATTATAAATAATTAGTTCATTCTAAGCAATGATATTTAATAGAAATTTATTGAATAAAAGAATATTAAAAAACTATTTTTGCACAAAAAATTTTATTCAATCGGGAGTTATACTGTAAAGAAATTTTTATAAATATGCAGGTATACTTGATCTATTGTTGATCTGAATAACCATATGATGATTAGTTTTTCAGAACTTTGGATGGATGTTTAACGGGCAAAGTGAATCAAAAATATGCCCTGTCGTGCGGACATGTACAGCCAAAAATTACTGTTGTGCACCTTTTATCTTCTACTTTTAGAAGATCAGGCAATTTTTCTATGAGATCATTCTCCTCAACATGTAAAATATAAATATCTATATCCGGTAAAATTGGTTCATATAAATACTGGAAAATAAAATTTTTCCTTAATTTACAGGTTTAGGAGGAAGTTTATTAATTAGTTTTTGTTTATCATTTTCAAGTTCCAGCATATGTTTTTCTGCTGCTGTTAATTTTTGTTTATGTTCACTGAGTTCTGATTTTAGTTCATAAATCTCTTTCTGCTTTTCATCAAGAAGAGTTTTATAAGCATTTTTTAAATCTTTCTTACTGGTATCATAGTTTCTCTGGTTATTCTCCTGATAACTTTTGTAAATTGTCAGTTCGTTATCAAGTTTTGATATAACTCTATTGTAAAAGTAAAAGCCGAATATAAGTATTATAATGAAAACTGAAATAGATGATATTAAAATGACTTTAAACTGTTTTTTCTGATCCAACAGTTTTTCATGAATTAACAGTATCTTTTTGTCATCTGTATTATCTTTATCTAGACTATCACATTCAACAGAACTTGTATCTTGTTTAAAAATACTGAAGTATGAAAGGATGAAATCTTTATTGATTTTATATAAAGGTCTATTGTTTGAATTAAATTCTTTTTTTATTATAGCTTCATTATCGTTATGAGCTAAAACAAAACGTCTTATTGTTGACTTGCTTTTACCTGTTAATTTTATTGCTTCAGTTATGGTTATAAATTCACTCATCAGTTAGTACCTGCAGAAAAAAGTAAATATTTATTACAGTAATTATAATTTACTGCAATAAATATGTAAATGGGTATACTGTTTCTGATCTTCTTATGTTCCTGTTCAATTATTTAAGAAACCGTCAAGAATATTTATTACCTGCTTTGCCGGTTTAGATAATTCTTTTCTGTTTCCCTGTCCCTGCTGGGAGGTAGCATCACCTGCGTTGTCAGTGGTGGTATTATTTTGAGGAGCAAGAATTTCGTTTAAATTTTTATTTTTTATATTATCTATTGTTTTAGATATACTTTCAGCAATATCACCCCCTGTTTTTATTGCATTTGCAGAATTATTCTGCAGCAGGCCAGCAACCAGTTGCTGAGTGTTTGTTTGAGGTTTACTTATTGTTCCGGTAATATGTACAGGGAAAATTATACCTGCGAAATCAGTTCGATTTCTTAAATTAAGATCTTTGTTTATATTATTAATAGTACCCTTGAGAGTTAAACTGTTTAAACCGTTATTCTGAGTTCCTTTAATATCAAATTTATTAATATCAATAATTCCGTTATTCATGCTTATTTCAATTAAACCTTCAGAAATATCCAGCATTTTTTTCTTGTTTACTATCCAGTCAGCCTGCCTGAAAGCCTGTGTCACATTAGGTGGTAGGATTTTTAGCAGCGTATTGTCACTTAAACTTGAAATTATTTCCAGAGGAATAAATACAGCTTCAATCGTATCATTTTTATTTACCTGAACAGGAATAGAAGTATTTGTCAGTGTAAGATAAATATTTGATTTTATTTTGTTAACATCAAATTTATTAATGTTGTTTCCATTTGCATGGAAATTCAATGACGTTAATGTTCCTGTAGTTTTTTTATAAACTCCTGGAGCAAGGGCTTTGAAAACAGGGGCTAAGGGGAACTCTTTGGCAGTAGCAGAAATTTCAAAAGGTGAATTGTCTCCATTTCCTTTGGAATTAAGAATGATTCTGATTGGATATTTAGATCCGTTTTCTAAAAATGTACTGTTTGAGACGATATTTATCGGTTGGTTTTTGCTGTCCAAGTAGAAATTGCTTTTGCTATTCAGAATACCTGTCATAACATTTTCTTTATGCCCAACAGCGGCCAGTATTTTTCCGTAAATATCTACACTGCTTTGAGTATCTGTCTTTAATGATGGTATGTTGATATTTCCGTCTCTGATACCGGCATAAAGAGATTTATTGATATCTTCAGGTACTGTTAATGTGTAATCAATATCAAGATTTTTGATTTTTATATTTTTCAAACTGATTATTTGCTTGGATTTTTTTACTGGTTTTGTTTTTGTTGCAGCAGTGTTAGTTTTTGAAATTTTAATATTTCTATTTTGTTTTTCAGTTTTAATACTCTCTTTTTTAATTTGTGCATATTTTATTACCGAATTATCCATATAAAGCTTATTCAGTGTTATATTTCCGCATATAAGATCTGTTAAATTAAAAGATGTATTAAAGTTTTCACTGGTAAAAAGCAGTTTACTGCCATCAGCGATATTTATATCTTTTAATTCAATATCTGTATTTGCTGCCGAACCTTCAATATTAGAATTTCTGGACTGTAAAAAATCTTCAAAGGCTTTAAGATTATTACCTTTAACGCTGATATCTGCTAATTTGATGCTACCTTTAGTTGCACTGTATGGCCCCGAATAAAAAGCTCCGGCCAGAGGTTGAAGTTTAAGGTTGTTTATTTTTATATTCAGCGAGAATGGAACTTTGTTGCTTGCAATCTCTTTATTGCTGGCCATAGTCACAGTTATGGGAGTAATTGTATCTCCAACCTTTAATCTTGTATTGGAATTAATTTTTTCCGGGAAATAGTTTTTATTCAAATAAAGATTAGTCTTTCCGGAAATAAAACCTTTAACATTGTTGTTGTTGGAGGTCAAATCAATGTCTCCGTTAAGTTTAATTGTACCACTTTTATTACTACCTAAATCATTAATAATAATGTTAGAGTTATTCAGCGCAAAAGAAGAAGAACCATTTATAAATTTAATGAAGGTATTTTTCAAAATTAGTTTGTTAACTGATATTATTTTTTCCTTTAGATTATTTATGTCTATGCTTGTATTCAAACTATTAGTTTTAAAACTGAAATTTCCTTCTGAGTTAATATCAGTATCAGTTAAATTGATTTTTGTTTGTAAGCCAGTTATTGAATTATTAGAATAATCACCCTGAATATTCAGTTTTACTGATTTAATCTTTACTGATGTATTATGATATTTCCCTTCAATAAATGTCTTTATAATTTGATCAGGCATTATGTTTTTTGCATCTAAACTCAAATCAAAATATTTGTTGTCTGATTTATTTGTTGTCTGAAGATTGACTACTACAGGAGTAACAGTATTGCCTACAGTAAGTTTAGTGTAGGATTTTATTTCATTTAAAAAATTATCTGTAGATAAGGTTATTCTGGTTGTACTATTTATGCTGCCACTGATTGTTTTCTGGTTTTTAGGAGAGAATTTTAGTTTGCCGTTGAATTTTAATACCCCTTCTTCTCCTGGGCTAAAGTGATTTAAAGTCAAATTAAATTTAGACAGTGCTGCTGTAGTGTTATCATCTATGTATTTAATATTTAAATCTTTAATATTAATGTTATTAATATCCAGTTTGAGTTTACTATTAGTAGTTTCTTTCTTACTTTTCACTATCTGTTTTGGGTTCTTATTATTGGAATAAGTTGAAGTGTGTGCAGTTGAAGTGGAAGCAGCTATTTTAGGTTTTTGATTTCTTATGGTTATATATGTTTTATCTAAATCAAGTTTATTAATTTTTAGTGTTCCGCCGAGAAGTTCAAAAAAACTGATAGAAGCATCAAATTTAGAAGTGCTTAAAACAAGTCCTTTTTGCGAATCAATTTTAAGGTCACTGATTTTTAAAGTAGAACCGAAAGGCGATAATTCGATGGTTTTTAATTTTATATTATATCCATTTTTATCGGCTAAATATGGAATTGCATAATTTTTTAAGAAGAATGAACTGGTTAAAATAAAGTAAGCTGCAATACATAATATGATTAATACAGCAATAATAGATATAAAAATTTTTACAGGTTTTTTCATCTTTTCGCCTTAGAATATCGCACTCTTTTAGTGCAGGTTGTCTTTATTGCTAATTTATTTTTTTTCGAAGAGCTTTATAAAAATCTTCTTCACTATAATATAATTTATTTTCATCACTGAAGTACAAACCTTCATCTATAGAAACGCCATGTATATAAATATTTTTATCCTTTTTCTGTACTTTTATACCAAATGGGAAAAGCTTAAAATTGCAGTCCTCGAAATCCTTAAAATTCATCTCATCAAGCAGCTTCATTGTAAAATCCTTTATTTATACTTTTAAATATTAATTGTAAAGTTAAAATTTTTCTCTAATTAGATACTTTTAACTCATAATTAATTATGAGTTCTTTTATATATAGAATTATGTACTCAGTTAAACTTCCCTATATTTTAGTATTATGGATTTCTACCTGATAGGAAAATATCAGCTTTTTATGATAATTGAATTTTATATTTATATTCATCCTTTGTTTACTAAGTTGATTGAAGCAGTTTTTATTAAAGGTTTTTTAAATTAGTAATACAATAGTTTAAATTCAATACAAAAAGTATATTATTTTTGAAATATTGATAAAGGTAACATATGAACTAAAAATTATCTTAACTACATTGAATTAATGTCACCATTGGAAGTATAATGTTTTATAAATAAGTAATTGAAGGAGAAAATTAAAATGTCTGATGATAAGAGAGAGAACAGAGAAAAACCTGCCAGAGAGCACAAAGAAATAATAAGAGAAGATGATGTTAAAGATATCATAGAACGCCGCAGAAGTGTCCGTGATAATGATATAGAAAGATATGAAGATTAAATCATAGTGCTGGCTATATTTTTAGTCAGCCATTTTACTCTTTTCTTTTTAGCATTAAAAGGGTTATATCGTCAAATTTATTTTCATCCTGAAATTCAAGAACCTCATCAATCACTGAATTGCCCAGTTCATCAAGGTTTTTATCATTATTTTTGATAAAAATTTCTTCAAGTTTATCTGTTCCAAATTCATTTTCGTTTTTATTAGGCGCCTCAGTTATACCGTCGGTATAAACAGCTAATACCTGTCCGGGGGATAATGTTAATTCTGAATTAGAATACTCAGCATCTTCTGCCAACCCAATAGCTAAATTGTTTAATATACCGGTAACTTCAGTAGTGCTGTTTTTATCTACAGTAATGAATTCATGATGACCGGCATTTGAGTAAACAACATTTCCTGTATTAATATTATAGAAAATCAGGTACATTGTGAGAAACATGCAGGAGTCATCACTTTTACATAAAATCTTATTAATTTTATTTAAAGCTTTTGACGGATCCAGTGATTTTAAAGTCAGGCAGACTTCTTTAATAATAGCCTTTGACATGCTCATGTAGAAAGCCGCAGAGAGACCTTTGCCTGAAACATCAGCTAGTACTATGGAAAGAACATCTTCTCTGATATAATAAAAGTCATAGAAATCTCCCGACATCTCTTCTGCAGGAATGAGCTTTGCATAAAGTTCAAATTTTGCACTCTTAAATTTATCAGTTATTTTAGGAATGACAGAACTCTGCAATCTACCTGCAATTTCAAGTTCAGTTTCAATCGACTGTCTGGTTTTGATTTCATGTTCCAGGTTGGAAGTATAATGTTTTAGCTGAACACCTAGTTCATTAAAAGTTTTTGATAGATCAAATATTTCTCTTATTCCTTTTTCTTTTAGTTTAAGGTTGAAGTTACCTCTACCCAATCTTACAAAATTGTATCTTAAAGTTTCTACAGGAATAATAAATATTTTTCTGAATATGAAAAAAGAAATTAATAAACCTATCACAAGGATTAATGCAAAACTGATAATATAATTTTCATAAGTTTTATTGAATATAAGATCGAAGGTATTCTCTACCTGTACTAATGGCTGGTAAAGTTCTGATTTTTTTATCAGCACAGCAATAGTCCAGTTGTTAACAGGTAGTGTTTCAAAAAAAAGGAGATATGTTTCTCCTTTTATTTTTACGTTTAATTCTCCATGATTATTAGTAATTAAATGTTTTGCCATTTTTTGTACTTCAGGGTCTGATGATTGCAGCAAGCTTGTATTAATTTTTGTATTTTTACCGTTTTTGGGAAATAGAGTGGAAGTGTTTAAAGGCATTGACAGGAGTTTATATTCTTGAGTAGGTAAGTATAATAAATGTCCTTCACCATCCAGTACAAGTCTAACTGTAGCATAATTTTTATATGTTTTTGCAAAAAAAATAGAATACAACTGTTTCATCAATACATCATAATTCAACCAGAATTCAACAGCGTATGTTAAATCACCCTTCATATTATATAGTCGCTGTCGCGAAATAGAACTATCTGATCAGTAATGCATTATAAGTTTTATGTTAATTCATGTGTTCAGAAACATCACCCATTGAAGCCACTGCATGAACTACACTTTCTTTGTAGGTTTTAAAAATTTCTT
>MPMD02255325.1_pt1 | contig 57924 bp, 51 predicted proteins | sample 1617291 | NCBI WGS metagenome assembly MPMD02 (sample SAMN05944810, study PRJNA350692) | marine metagenome | biome: marine; feature: ODZ; material: water; isolation source: 120 m water sample filtered on 30 um supor filter | place: Pacific Ocean | collected 2012-04-09 | depth 120m m | reverse complement strand
CGGTGGGATGGCAATTGGATGCCGAACCGTGCCGCACAACTCGTGAGCATTTCGTGAGAGGTCGCCTCCGGCAACCAGTTCGCATTGTTCGGCTCGAACGTAACCTGTCGCTCTGCAAGCAAGCGAAATGGTCGGGGCGAGAGGATTTGAACCTCCGACCTCTGCAACCCCATTGCAGCGCGCTAGCCAGGCTGCGCCACGCCCCGACCCGGGCCCGGAAGTGTATCGGCGACCGGGGGGCGGCGTCAATCTCGACGGGGCGCTCGGGTCTTGTCGGGAGGGAGCCGCGGACGGAGAATCAGCGCCATGCCGCGAGTGCTCCGCAACCCCTTCAGGCTGCAGCGCGCCGTCCGCCGGCGACACCGGACCTGGATGATGGCGATGACCATGGCCACTCTGGGCTGGAGCTCGTGGTGGGTGGCCGCCGCCCTCCTGCGCTGGTGCCCCGCCGCCGCGCCCGCGCCCCTGGTCACCCAGGTGTTCTCCAGCACCTTCGCCGTCGCGGGCCTGACCCTGACCTTCTTCACCCTGCGCGCCCACCGCGCCTGGATCCTGATCTCCTGCGTTCCGCTGATGGCCAACGCCAGCCTGCTGCTCCTGCCCCTGGTGTGGCCCGACGTACCGAGCGGAGCGCTGGACTAGATCGGATCCGACATCCAGACCATCGCGATGCCCGTCACCGCCGTCAGGGCCGTCATGCCCAGGACGAGGAAGGCCAGCTTGCGATGCAAGGGACGACGCTCCGCCCTGCGCAGGGTCCGCACGCCGCTCACGATCGGAAGCAGGTAGGCGACCGTGGTGATCTTGGCGATCCACAGATGCACCGGTGTGATCCATCCCGCGGACTCGACATCAAAGCTCTCGCCCAGGCGCTCGGCGTAGTAGATCGTCAGCCCCATGGAGATGACGGCGGCGATGACGACCGGGATGTGAACGCGCCGCAGGGCCCGCAGCCCGGTCACGACCGCCAAGGCGAGCAGGGCGACGGTCAGGAGCAGGAAGAAGACGAAGCCCGCGGTCGTGGTCATGAAACCGGTTCCTCCAGCCCGCTCATCTCGCCAGTCGGCTCGCGACGCATGAGGGCGAGGAGCCCATCCCGCGGCTCCTTGCCTTCGAAGAGGATCGCGTGCACCTGCTCGGCGATGGGCATGGACACCGCCCGCAACTCCGCCTCCGGCCCGAAGAGCGCCTTGGTGGTCCAGACCCCCTCCGCCACCATCTGCATGGACTGCAAGATCTCCTCCAGTCGCTCACCGCGCCCCACGGCCTCCCCCACCGAGCGGTTGCGCGAATGCGAGGAATAGCAGGTCGTCACCAGATCACCGAAGCCCGCCAGGCCAAAGAAGGTCTGGGGCCGGGCGCCCAGGAACTTGCCCAGCCGGGCCATCTCCACCATGCCGCGGGTCAAGAGCGCCGCCTTGGCGTTGTCCCCCAGACCCAGACCGTCGGCGATCCCCGCCGCCAGGGCGATCACGTTCTTTAGCGCCGCCGCCAGCTCGGCACCGAGCATGTCGTCGGTCGTGTAGACGCGCAGGGTCTCGGAACTGAAAGCACCCTGGACGCGCTCCGCCAGGGCCGCGTCGGCGCTGGCGGCGACCAGCGAGGCGGGCAGGCCGCGCGCGACCTCCTCAGCGTGACTCGGACCGGTCAAGACACACAGCGGACGCCCTCCGAGGACCTCGGCCAGGATCTGGCTCGGGGTCTGGAAGGTCTCGACCTCCAGGCCCTTGGTCGCGCTCACCAGGGGCAGATCTCCAGGCAACGCATCCTCGAAGCGCTCGGCGACACCACGCAGGTACTGGGTCGGCACGACGCTCACGACCACGTCCGCTCCCTGGGCGGCAGAGTGGGGATCGGCCGAGAAGCTCATCGCCTCCGGCAGGGACACGCCGGGCAGGAAGGCCTCGTTCTCACGTGCCTCCCGCAAGCGCTCGGTCTGCTCGGGGAACGCACTCCAGAGCGTGGTCGCGATCCCGTTGCCGCAGAGCTCCCGAGCGAGGGTCGTACCCCAGCTCCCGTCTCCGATCACCAGCGCCCGACTCACGCCGCCCTTCGTCTGTTCACTCATCGTCTCCCGCGCCCTCATCTCCCGATCCGATCTCCTCCTCGCCGACCTCCCGTGAGCCTCCAAAGAGCCCCACGCGCGGCTCCGTCCCGGCCAGTATGCGCGCCATGTTCGACCGGTGGCGCCCGACGATCAAGAGCGCGAGGGCTCCGGCCCCCGCCACGACCTCCCAGGCCTGGCCGCGGGCGGCGGCGATGCAGGGAAAGGCGATGCTCATGGCCACCGACGCCAGACCCACGAAGCGCGTCAGGAGCAGGGTGACGCCCCAGATCGCGGCCGCTCCCAGGACGACAGGTAGGTCGATTGCCATCAGCACCCCGCAGCCCGTCGCCACCGCCTTGCCGCCCCGAAAGCGCAGGAACACGGGCCAGACGTGGCCACAGACCGCTGCGGCGCCGCAGGCGACCTGCAGCGCCGGTTCACCGCGCGCCAGAAACCAGACCGGCGCGAAGCCCTTGCCCAGATCCCCGAGCAGGGCCACCATCCCGAGCGGGCGGCCGAGAGAGCGCATGGCGTTGGTGGCGCCGATGTTGCCGCTCCCGATGGTCCGGATGTCCACGCCGCGCAGGACGCGCGCCATCACCCAGCCGAAGGGCACCGAGCCCGCCAGGTAACTCGCGATCAGGATCGCGCACAGGAACAGGGGTACGGGGAGATCATGCATGAGGAGGAGCGCGGGGGCGTTCGGGCCGGATCGCGAGCAGAATCCTCGATCCTCCCGGCGCCCTCCACCGCGCGTGTAGGCATGATGGCGACATGAGCCTCCTCCTGGCAAGGTCCGTGCTCCCCGGCGCGGCGTCCTAGGCGGTGAAGTCCCGCCCCACCACCGTGCGGACGATCGGCGTCGACACGGGCGGCACCTTCACCGACCTCGTCGCAGTCGAGGGCGGTGAGGTGCGCACGGAGAAATTCCCCAGCACTCCCGACGACCCCGCGCGGGCGGTGCTGGCGGGAATCGAGGCCCTGGGCGGCGCGGACGCGACGACGGAAATCGTCCATGGCACGACCGTCGCCCTCAACGCCCTGTTGACCGGTGCGACCGCGACCACGGCGCTCGTCACCAACCGAGGGTTCCGCGACCTGATCGAGATCGGCCGCCAGACACGTCCCGAACTCTACGCCCTCCATCCAAGGAAGAGCGAACCTCCGATCCCGCGCTCCCTGCGCTTTGAGGTCTCCCAGCGCTCCTGGCCCGCGCTCGACGGCGGCCTGGAATGCATCGAAGAACCCACGGCGACGGAGCTGGCGTGCCTGCGCGAGGCCATCGGTCGAAGCGGCGCCCGGAGCGTTGCCGTCTGCCTGCTGCACTCCTACGCCGACCCGACGAGCGAATTGCGGGTGGCGCGCGCCCTCGCGCCCCTGGGCCTGCCCGTGACCTGCTCGGCGGGCATCCTGCCCGAGTACCGCGAATTCGAGCGCTTCTCGACCGCCGCCGTCAACGCCGCACTCATGCCCCTGATGGGCCGCTACCTAGATGGTCTCGAGCGCGCCCTGGGAGGCGGACGCCTGTCGGTCCTGCAATCCAGCGGCGGGACTCTGGCCGCTTCCCAGGCCGCGCTCGAGCCAGCGCGGGTGCTGCTCTCGGGCCCCGCCGGTGGAGTCGTGGGCGCCGCGCGGGCAGCGCGCCAGGCGGGCCTGGAGAACATCGTCACCCTCGACATGGGCGGCACGAGCACCGACGTCGCCTTCCACTCCGGCCGAGGCCGGGTGCAGGACATCGTCTGCGACGTGCGCGTCGCCGACCAGCCCGTCGCCCTGCCCGCGCTCGACATCCACACCGTCGGCTGCGGCGGCGGCTCCCTCGTACGGGTGGACCGCGGCGGCATCCTGCACGTGGGACCCGAAAGCGCCGGTGCCGACCCGGGGCCGGTCTGTCACGGAACGGGCACGGAGCTGACGGTCACCGACGCCCATGTGCTCCTGGGGCACCTCTCGTCCGGGGCCTTCGCTGGCGGCCGGGTCAGCATCGATAGCGACGCAGTGACGCGCGCCTTCGAACGCCTGGCGCGCCGGCTCGGCACGCGCCCCACGGCGGCGGCCGCGGCCGTGCTCGACGTGGCGCGCTCGGCCATGCGACGCGCCGTGGGCGTGATGACCATGCAGCGCGGCCACGACCCGCGCGGCCTGCCCCTGGTGGCCTTCGGCGGCGCGGGCGGCCTGCACGCCGCGGCCCTGGCCGAGGGCCTCGACCTCCCCGGCGCCCTCGTCCCGCGCCTGCCCGGCTGCGTCTCGGCCTTCGGCATGGCCCACGCCGACGCCCTCACGGACCTCGCGCGCAGCGTGCTCGCCCCGCTCGACGAGTGGGGCCCCGCGCGCCGCCGCCGTGCGCAGGCGGAGCTGACCCGCACAGGCCGCTCACAACTGGTCGCCGCCGGTCACCGCACCCGGAGCGTCGAGACCGAGTGCAGCCTTGAGCTGCGCTATCGCGGCCAGTCCTTCGAGATCGCCGTCGCCGAGGACGGAACTCGCGCCGTGGAAGAGGCCTTCCACGAGCGCCACGAGGCCCTCTACGGATGGCGCATGGAGGACCGCGAGGTCGAGCTCGTCACGCTCCGCGCGCGCGCCCTGGTGCGCTCACCAGAAGCGGCCGCTCCCGCCGCCCGGGCGCGAGCCCTGCCGGCTGCGGCCCTGATCGGTCAGCGCAAGGTGATCTTCGGCGAGCGCAAGCGGGAGACGGCACTGATCGACGGAGCGCGCCTGTGCCCGGGACACCGCTTCGAGGGCCCGGCGGTGATCGAGGACACCACCGGAACAACCCTCGTGCCGCCGGGCTGGAAGGCGCGCGTCACCCCCGGTGGACACCTCTGGATGGCCCACGACGGCGCGCGGCTCAGGGGATCGTAAGGCTGAAGGTAAAGGCCTTGGCGAAGGTGCGCGGTTCGGGCTCGCCCTCGATCCAGGGGGCGAAGCGCCAGCGACCGAAGGCGTCGCGGGCGGCGCGGTCCAGTTCTTCGTAGCCACTCCCCTGCACGGTAATGACCTCACTCACGCTGCCGTCGCGAGCGACGAGCGCGCGCAGTTCGACCGTCCCCTCGTGGTCCAGACGTTTGGCGCGGAGAGGGTAACTGGGGCTGGGCTGGTCGACGATGCGCGGCTCGAGGACCTGCGCCGCTGTAGGCGGGACGGGCGGTGGGGATTCGGGTAGCGAGACGGCGAGCGGTGTCGGCTCGGGCTCGACCTCGGGCGGTCTCGGGGTCAGGGGCTCGGGGGAGAGGGCCGCGAGCGAATCGGGCAGGTCCAGGTTCGGATCGAGGGAGCGCTCGGGGGGCAGTTCGGGAGGCGGCTCGGGAGGCGGCTCGACGGGCTGGGGCACCAGGACGGGCCGCTCGTCGATCTCGGGAACCTCCACCTCGTTCGGAGGCTCCGATGATTCGGCGGGCAGCGGGTCGCGCCGATCGAAGGCGACCGAGACGTCCACGCCCTGGACGGGGTCGCTCAATTCTTGCAGGCCGGGTGCGCCCACCTGAGTCAGGGCCAGGGCGGCGAGGAGATGAGTGACCGAGGAAGGCGGCAATCCGCTTAGCAGCGATCCCCGCCGGCGCGGGCGCTCGCGGTATCCCCGGGCCGGGCCCGCCGAAGGCGGTCCGGGGTTGCTCTCCGTAGTGATATTTCGGTCCTGGAGTTCCACGGCGCCATGCCACCCCCTGTGCGGGCCTCTAGAACGTCGCGCGCAAGCCGACCACGACGGAGACCCCGGGGGCGTCGAATCCTGAAGCATGTACACGGTAACGCCTGTCCAGGATGTTGTGGAAGCCGATCCACCAGTCCGCTCCGAACGAGGTCGCGCCCCCGAAGTCCACGTTCCAGGTGTTCCAGCCGGGGGTCCCCTCGGGATCGATGCGCGGATCGCTCACATCGGCCGGGTGCAGGCGGTCCTGGCCGTCGGCCCAGAGCCAGCTCAGCCGTGCCCAGCCGACGCCCCGGTAGGGTTCGCGCCCATCCCAGTTCAGGGCGAGATGGCCGAAGAGCGGCGGGACGCGCCTCGCGTCGACCGCGTCGAGGGGCGCTTCCCCCGTGGAGGGGTCGATCGTCGGGTCGTGCTGGCGCCCGCGGGTCAAGCTGGCCGCGGCCTCAACGCTGCAGGGCGAGTCGGGATCGGGAAGCCGGCGACGCACGGCGGCCTCCATGCCCCACCGTTGCATCTCGCCCACGTTGTCCCGCAGCCAGGTCTCGTCGCCGGTCTCGTCCGGGTCGCCCTCGTCCAGGAGCCGGCGCCCAATGAACCCTTCGGTGTCGCTGTAGAAGGCCGCGATGGTTGCATGCCAGGGCTCGCGATTGATCTCCAGGGCGACCTCGGCCGTCAGGCTCTGCTCGGGGTCGAGGTCGGGATTGGCCATCTCCACCCCCCCGGCGAAGTCACCACTGTTGGCGAGGTCCTCGAGGTTGGGGGCGCGGAATCCCTGGGACAGGGTCCCGACCGCCACGATCCCCCCAACCACCTCGCGCGCCACTTCGGCGCTGGCGGCCAGGTCGTCGAAGTCCCCGCTCGCGCGCTCCCCGCTGTCGACGTCATCGAACTCGAAGGCGAAGGATGAGTAGCGCAGGCCTAGGGTCACGAACCACGGATCGAAGGCCAGGATCTCGTCCTGCACGAAGACACCCGAGGAGGTATAGCGCGCGCCCGGCGCGAAGGCGCCCAAGCGCTCGGTCGTCTCGCCCGTTACCAGGTCCGTGTCGAGTCGCGTCGAGTCGACGTCGTCGTGGTCGAGGTCGAAGCCCACGAGCAGCAGGTGGTCCTCCCCGATCGCCTTGCGCCAGTCGGCGCCCAGACCGGCGGTGCTCACGTCGTCCACCTCAAAGGCCAGGGTGTCCGATCCGGTCTCCCGCTTCTCCCGCTCCTCCCGATAGCCGCGCAGCGACAGGCGCACCTGGAAGCGGTCCCAGAATCCACTGTCGCTCTCGTCGGTGTAGGCCACCAGAGCCGACTGCCGATCCTGCAAGGCGTAGTCGTAGAGTTGGTTCTTGGGCTCGCTCTGGCCGAAGCCCACGATCAGCTTGTCCGTGCGCGGGACGTCGAAGTCACGGTGGATCCGCGCTGAGAGCTGCAAGTCGCGCCCCCCGCCGAGATCGTGCTCCCAGGCCGCGAAGAAGGAGTTGCCGTGGTAGCCGGTGAAGGGGATCTCCTCGCCCCCACCCGCCGTCAGGTCGCCGAAGTCGTGGAAGCTGCCGACGGCGATCACCCCGTCCTTCGGCCCGCGCAGGGTACCGGTCACGGAGCCGACGCCGGCGTCAGCCGCGGAGCTCCAGGTGCCTTCGACCACTCCGCCGGTCTCGATGGGCTGCCCCGGCTCCCCTGTCGGACGCGCTCGGCGGGTCCAGATCGCGATCACGCCCCCGATGGCGTCCGAGCCGTAGAGCACCGAGGACGAGCCGCGCAGGAGCTCGATGCGCTCGACCGTGGCCGGATCTATGCTGTTCAAGCTCTGGTTCGGCCCGTAACGCGTGGTCGAATCGTTGAGCCGCACCCCGTCCACGAGGATCAGGATCTTGTTGCCGATCAGGCCGCGCACGACGGGCGCGCCGCCGCCAAGGTTGGTCTCCTGGATCCAGACGCCTGCGGCCCGGCCGAGGGCGCGCGGCAAGGAGCGCTCGCCCGTGGCGATGATCTGCTCTCCGGATACGACGATCTGCTTGGCGTCGGTGGTCGTCACCGTGCGCTGTGAGCGCGGCGCGGTGATCAGGGTGGTCGGCAACTCGACGTCCTGGCCAGGGCCAGCGAGGGCGGCGAGAATCAGCGCGAAGATCATGTTGGCCACCAACGCGACCTCGAAAGCGGAGTTCAGCGAATCCCTGATTCCCCATCGGCCCGATTTCCTGAAGCGAGACTCGGCCCGGCAGAGCGGAAAGGACGAGCGGCCGGAAGGGGTTCGGGAGGGCGCGGCGGACCGCGTATGGAGCGGCTGAGGAGATTTGAACTCCCGACATCGACCTTGGCAAGGTCGCGCTCTACCACTGAGCTACAGCCGCTACCGGGCGCAGAAGGATACCCCCGTTCGGCGGGATTTCAAGCGCAGGGCGCTGGCGGTCGTCGTTCAGCTCTGCCCGCCGGCAGGAGCTTCCAGGCGCGTGCGTACAAGGGCGTGCGCCCCTAGCGCGGCGGCCTCTAGCGGCTCGCCGCGCGCCAGACCGATCGCCAGGGCTGTGGCGTGTCGGCAGCCCGAGCCGCGTAGGCTCGGGCCTTCGCGCCGGGCGCCGCCGATCCAGACGGGCTCGCGGCCGGACTCCAGAAGCAGGTCGCGCAGGGGATCTTCCTCCCCGTGCCCTCCCTTGATCAGCACGCCGCGGGCTCCGGCACCCAGCAGCTCTCCGGCGACTTCGACGCGCGCGGGGAGCGAACGCGAGAGCTCCCCCTGCGCGCGACCGGTCAATGCGGCGGCCTCGGGCAGGTTGGGAGTCCAGATCACTCCGGGGGGACCCAGCAGCTCGCACAGGGCACCGCGGGCAGCCTCGTCGAGGAAGGCGAAGCCGCTCGAGGCCACCAGCACCGGGTCGAGCACGACCGGAAGGGCTCCGTCGAGAACCCGCAAGGTCTCCACCAGGCGCGCGGCCGCCGCGACGTGAGCGACGCCGGGCAAGAGACCGAGCTTCAAGGCGGCGGGAGCGCCGACGGCGAGGGCCTCGGCCAGCCAGGTTTGGGGGTCGCGGGCCCCGACCGAGTGTACGCCGCGCGCGTCCTGCACGGTGTGCGCGGTCGCCACCAGCGCGGTCTCCACGCCCAGGGCGCGCGCCGCGTCCAGGTCGGCGTCCAGACCCGCGGCGCCGCTGGAGTCATGGCCGGCGACGACCAGGACCAGGGGTCTCTCCGTGCGCGACGAACTCATGCCCTGTTCAACCGAGGGGACGGCCCTCGCTCGGGAGCTCGCCGGCCTCGCTCGTCCCGAGCACGGCCAGGGCGTTGCGTCGCAGGCGGCGCTCGACGCTGGAGATGCTGCTCTCGCCCATGTCCTCCATCGGGATGCGCGCCCCGGCGATGTGCCCGTGGCCTCCAAATGTCCCGACCCCGTCGAGCACGCGCGCCATCAGAGGATAGGCGTTGCCGAAGTGCTGGTCGGTGCGGAGCGACAGCACGTACTCCCCCTCGGCGCTGACAGCGCCGCCCACGACGACCCAACTGCAGCCCTTCATGCGCAGGAAGAAATCCGCCATCTCCGCCGCGAACTCGGGGTGACTGATCTCGCCCAGGAGCGCCAGCGCCATGGCGTCGTGCTGGCGAGCGACGGTCAGGGCACGCGAGAGTTCCGAATAGTAGATGGGAGGCAAGGGCGGGTGGTCGATGGCGGTCACGAGCGATCGGTCTGCGCGCCGGAAGGTCTCGTGGTACGCCTCCTCATCGAGCTGGGAGGCGTTGCGCGAGAGGTCGGCGGTGTCGTAGCGCACGCCGCAGAACAAGGCGGTCGCCACTCGTTCGGGCAACTCCACGCCCGCGTCCCGCAGGTACTCGTAGACGATCGACGAGGTCGCGCCGGTGCCCAGGCGCACGTCGCGGTGGGCGACCTCCAGCCCGGGAACGTCCACCACGTCACTGGGCGGAACATGGTGGTCGAAGACGGCCAGGACGGGAATGTCCCGCGGTAGGAGCGTATGGCCAAACTCGGGCTGGGTGTCCACGAGCACCGAACCGAAGAAGTCGTCCGCGCCGATCTCCCCGTAGGTGGCGAAGTCGAGGTCGAGGACGCGCACCATGGCCAGGTTCTCGGCGCGGTGGATGCGTCCCACGGTCGCCACGCGCGCCTCGATCCCGAAGGCCTCGGCGCACAGGAAGCGGATCCCCTCGCAAGCTCCGATCGCGTCGGGGTCGGGGCCGCGGTGGGTCAGCACCAGCACGCGCCTGCCGCACTCGGGGGCCGCGCGGGCGAAGCGCTCCAGGACGGCCCGGAAGAGCGCCACGGGCCGCCCCCCAGGCGCCGCGTCGGCCGCGTCGGTTCCCTCGCCTCGCTGGTGAGTGGTCTCGTTCGTCATGGCCGCGATCGGAGGGCGAGGGAGGTGCGCGCAACAATCCACCCGTACACCGTGTCCAGGTTCGCCTATGCCGAGCTACGAGGCAACACGAGCCCCCTGGAGTCCCCCGGGAGAGCCTCCGAAAGGGAGACCGACCCGGCTAGATGGACAGATCCACCAGGAACTGGACCGCGCCGAGGATCTCGGCCCGGCCGTGGCGCGGGTCGATCTCCACCACCTTTTCCACGCTCTCGGGGATGTACTCGGCCACCCGGCGGAAGTCGATCTCCCCCAGGCCCGGGGGCATCGCGGCCTCCTCGCCGGCGGCGTCCTGAAGATGGACGCCCTGCAGGCGATCGCCGTAGGCCTCAAGCCAGTCGCCCTGGCCGGGGAGACCGGCCTGCTCGCGCAGGTGGATCGTCCCGGTGTCGTGCCAGTAGCCGACGCCCTGGCGCGCGAGGTCGGTGAGGACCCAGCCCATGGCCTCGAAGTTCAGGATGTCGTTGAAACCCACGCCCGGCTCCAGGGCGAACTGCACTTCGGGGAAGGACTGGTGCAGGCCGTGCAGGGAGCGGCAGAGGTGCTCGACCTGTCGTTGGCCCTTCTTCTCGACGCGCCCGACGAAGTCACGGATGTCACCTGCCACCTCATCGGTCGTGCCCTCCTCCGCCAGCCGTCCATCGAGCACGCCCGCTTCCCGCTCGAGATCGGCGTTCTCCACCGCACAGCCGCGCAGGATCACGACCGGGCATCCGTACTGCTGCGCCACGGAGACGTGCCGGCGGACGGAGATCAGCGCGCGTTCGCGCAGGTCTTCCTTGAGGCTGCCCAGGCGCGTGCCGGACATGTGCTCCGAGCGCGGGTTCAGACAACCGCAGACCATCGAGGCGACGGAGATGCCCGTCTCGCGGCGCGTTTCCTCGAAGCCATTGAGGGGCACCGGGCTCTCGCTCAGGCCGAGTTCCAGGCGCCGAAAGCCCATCGCTACCGCGGCGAAGGCCTGGTCCTCGATCGTGCGCAGGCGAGACCCGTAGCACGAGGTCGAGAGGCTGTACTCGTTGGGGATTCCGGGCTGGGTCACGGGGGGGGAGGGTAAAGACCTGCGGGCTACAGCCGGATATATCGGGAACTCAGGACGGTGATCGACAGGAAAAACTGCGCGAGCGCTCCCCGCTGGTCACGGTCCGTTCCCCGAACCGGTTCTGTCCCCGATTGGAGTCCGGGGGCGCCCACGGGAGAAAGACGAAATAGAGAGACAGGGCGTGGCGTTCGGGACGACACCTACAGAAAGTCGCAAAAAGGGGGTCGCCGATGCCAGCGAAATCCGCGGCCGGGCCCTGAGCGGCCTCGAGCGGCCAGGATTGTCCCTTCCAGGGGGTTCGGGGATCGGTCCGGGTCCGCTTAGACCCGCACCTCGCCCTCGGCACCGACCAGGTCGGCGTGGCGTTTAAGAAGGGGATCGACCTCGGCCGCGAGGAACTCGTCGACCTGCTCGGGGGCGCGGCCGATGAATCGTGCGGGGTCGAGGATCGCGTCGATGCGCCCGGCGACGGGCTGCAGGATCGGAACCTCGGCCAGGCGTTCTCGCAGGTCGTTCTCCCCGCCCTGGGTGATCGAGCGCGCCGCCTCGAAGCTGGCCTGCCGCACGGCCTCGTGAACATCCTGCCGGTCACAGCCGGCCTTGACGGCCTCCATCATCAGCGCCTCCGAGGCCAGGAACGGCAGCTCCTGCTCGAGGTTGCGGCGCACGAGCTCGGGGTGGACCACCATCCCCGACGAGACGTTCAGGTAGAGACCCAGGACAGCGTCCGTGGCCAGGAACAGCTCCGAGAGCACCACGCGCCGGTTGGCCGAATCGTCCAGGGTGCGCTCGAGCCACTGATTGGCGGCCGTGTGGGCGGTGTTGTCGAGCTGGACCATCACGAGGCGTGCGAGGGAGCACATGCGCTCGGAGCGCATCGGGTTGCGCTTCCAGGGCATGGCCGATGACCCAATCTGGTCGGTCTCGAAGGGTTCCTCCAGCTCGCGGCGGTTGGAGAGCAGACGCAGGTCGGTGGCGAACTTGTGGGCGGATTGCGCCACGGAGGAGAGGGCCTGGCCGACGCGAAAGTCGAGCTGGCGCGGGTAGGTCTGGCCCGTGACCCCAAAGCAGCGCTCGAAGCCCATGCGCTCGCACACGAGCCGGTCGAGTTCGCACACCTTCTCGTGGTCGCCGTCGAACAGCTCGAGGAAGGAGGCCTGGGTCCCGGTCGTGCCCTTGACGCCACGGAAGAGAATCTGCGCTTCTGCGTGGTCGAGGTCGGCCAGATCGTGGACGAGGTCCTGCAGCCATAGGCAGGCGCGCTTGCCCACGGTGGTCGCCTGCGCCGGCTGGTAGTGGGTGAAGCCGAGGGTCGGCAGGGAGCGCCATTCGGAAGCGAAGTCCCGCAGCTGGGCGATGACGCTGACGAGCTGCCTGCGAATGAGGCGCACTCCCTCGCGCAGGATCCACAGGTCTGCGTTGTCCGTCACGAAGCACGAGGTCGCCCCCAGGTGCAGGATGGCGCGCGCCTTCGGGCACTGCTCTCCCCAGGCGTGGATGTGGGCCATCACGTCGTGGCGCAGGCGCCGCTCGTGCTCCTCGGCCACTTCCAGGTTCAGCTCCTCGAGGGTGGCGCGCAGCTCGTCGAGCTGTGCTGCGCTGATCGGCAGGCCCAGCTCCGCCTCGCACTCCGCCAGGGCCAGCCACAAACGCCGCCAGGTCACGAAGCGCGTGCGCGGTGAAAACAACTCGCGCATGGCGCGGCTGGCATAGCGTCCCGCGAGGGGACTCGACCAGGTGTCGGCGCTGCTCATCGCTGGGCGATTCTAGCCCGAATCCCCCGCGAGCCTTCACACCAGAGCGTGCAAACGGCCTGCCGCGCCGGGCTCCAGGCCGGTGGCGGCCCGTTCTGGTGACAGATCCGGGGTCGCCGGGTCATTTGTCCAGGCCGGAAATGCTGGCCAGGAAGGCGGCCAGGACGCAGAAGGCCAGCCCCACCCCGATCCGCCGCCAGAGGCCCGCGTCGCGGGCAGCGGCCCGTGGCAGGTAGGCGATCAGCGCGAGGGTGCAGATCGCTCCGATGACGTCGGTCTGGCAGTCAAGGAGCGACGAGACCCGGCCGGGGATCGACGCCTGGTGCCACTCGTCCACCAGGGCGTAGGCGGCGACGCCCAGCAGGACACACGCCACCCCCGGGCGCTCGAGCCTCGGCCACGCGGCGGAGCGCGGCAGGCAGAGGACCGCGAGCAGGGACAGGAATCCGAAGGCCGGCGCGTGCAGGAAGTTCCTGGCGGTGCTCCACAGCAGATTGATGTCCCCCGTCTCGCTGGGAATCGAGGAACGGTGCCAGATCAGCGCCATCCAGGCGACCACGCAGACCGGCGCGAGGGAGCGCGGGATGCGCTGCAGCCCGACGCCGACGCGCCGCAGGAGGTCGAGGGCCCTCACCGCGAACCGTCCGGCCGCTTGCCGGCGACGAACTCCAGGCCCCGACCGTCCGGGGACTCTCGGACGCTCAGCTCATCGACCATGCCCACCAGCAGGAAGAACCCGCGACCGCGCTCGTCCTCCAGGTCCGGAAGAACCTCGGGATCGAGGTAGGGCGCCACATCCGCCGGATCGCCGCCACCCTGGTCCGCGACGGAGAGGGTCCAGGCTCCGTCGACGGCGCGCAGGTGCAAGGTGACGCGCACGTCGGCGGTGAGATCGGTCTCCTCCATGGCCGCCTGCCCGCCACCGTGGTCCACGGCGTTGGAGAAGAGCTCGCTGACGACGAGATCGAGGATGTCCAGATCGTCGGCGGCGACACCCTCCCCCTCGGCGAACTTGCGCAGCACCTGGCGCGCCATCGCGCCGGCGCTATGGGCGGCGGGCAACTGCAGCCGCACCTCGTGGGGAGCCGGGCCTTGCTCGAGCGCGCTCACTCGATCACCTCCACCTCGACGGCCAGGTCGAGGGCGGATGCCGAGTGGGTCAGGGCGCCGATCGAGATGCGATCCACACCGGAAGCGGCGACGGCCTCGATGGTCGCCTCGTCCACACCTCCCGAGGCCTCGATCTCGACCTCGCGCTCGCCGGCGGCGGCGCGCACCCGGGGACAGAGGTCGGCCATCGCCGCCGGGTCCATGTTGTCGAGCATCACCACATCCGCTCCAGCGCGCGCGGCGGCCAGAGCCTCGGCCTCGTCGCGGGCCTCGACGGTCATGCGCACCCCAGGCTGGGAGCGGTGCACCGCGGCGCACAGCTCTTCGAGCGGACGCCCAGCCAGGTCGAGATGGTTGTCCTTGATCATGACCTCGTCGTGGAGGCCGCGGCGGTGGTTCTCCGCGCCACCGCAGCGCACCGCGTATTTCTCGAGGGCGCGCAGGCCGGGGGTGGTCTTGCGGGTGTCGAACACCCGCGCTCGCCCGGCGCAGAGCTCCACGCTGCGCGCGCTCAAGGTGGCGATGCCCGAGAGGCGCTGAACGAAGTTGAGGGCGCTGCGCTCCGCCGCGAGCAGGGCCCGGGCGTCGCCCTCCACCGTCGCCAGGCGCTCGCCCGCGCGGACGACCGCGCCCTCCTCCACGACCAGCTCGACCGTGCAGCCGGGGTCGCAAACCTCGAAGACACGCGCGAAGACACCCAGCCCGGCCACCCGGCCCGGCGCCCGGGCCAGGAGCACGGCGCGCGCCCGCAGCCCTTCGGGGAGGCAGGCCACGGAGGTGATGTCCCCCGTGCCGAGGTCCTCCTCGAGGGCCCGGCGCACCGCCTCCTCCACCGCCTCCGGGGGCGGCGGAGCGGGGTGACGGGGACCTGCCGTGGCCCTGGCAACCGGCCCGGCCGGCGGCCGGTCGGGGGCCTCATCCGAACTCATCGAGGGTGCATCCATTGGTTCGCTGAATGCTCCCGAGAGTACGACGGCGCTCACCCGCCGACCACTCCCTCGTGGCCCCGGGAGTTCGTTGAAGGGGCCCTTCGGGAGCCGGCGCGATCCCATCCGCGCCGGGTCACTGCCATGGGGCGCAGGCCGGGCGGCATTTGGCGGTGCCTTGGGCTCCAGGCCGGGGGGCATCGCCGCCACGCGAGCAGTAACCCGCGCGCGACCGAACGGTCCCGGGGGGGTGAGCGGAGCACAAGCTCTCGGTCCGACGAGCCACACGACCCTCTGGCTCCCGTTCCTGTGCGGGCTCCTGTGGGCTGACACGGCCCTCTCGCTAGCGCGACGCGCAGGGCGTGTGGAGGCCGCCCAGAATGCGAAGTTCCCGGCGAGCGCCGCCCTCGTGGCCCCCGAGCCGATCGACCTCGAGGACGCCGACCCGCGCGCCCTGCGGCGCCTGCCGGGGATCGGCGAGCAGCGAGCCATGGACATCGCCCGCCTGCGCTGGGAGCGCGCCGGACGCGGGCTGCGCCTCTCCGAGGTGCCCGGCATCGGACCCAAGACCGAGCGCGCTCTCGAAGCTCGGGGCGCCCTGTCTCAGCCACTCCTGGGCGAGTAGCCCACGCGCCGCAGCAGGGAGCGCCCGAGGCCGGGGCGGGCGCAGCGAGCGAGCTCCTCGTCGACCCGCGCGGCGATCTCGGTCAAGGCCACGGCGGCGGGCGAGGCCGGTTCGCGCTCGACGATCGGCGTGGTCTTCGTGAGGCCGCAGCGGACCCGGGGATCCTCGGGGATCCAGCCCAGCATGCGCGGAGAGCGACCCAGGAAACGCTCCGAGACGGACGCCAGGCGGCGCTGGGTGTCGCGCGCGAGCTCTGGTGACTCAACGCGGTTGACGATCACCAGCGGTCGGACACCGGGCCGGCGGTGAGACAGCATCTTGTAGAAGGAGTAGGTGTCCATCAGGGCCGGGCTCTCGTGGTTCGTGACCAGCAACACGATGTCGCAGGCCGCCGCGATGGCCAGGGTCTGTTCCGAAGCTCCCGCCGGGAGGTCCACGAGCAGGTACTCGTAGGCGGTTTCCAGGCGCTCCAGATCCGTGGCGATGCGATGCATCTCGAAGGTCGAGAGCTCCGTGCGTTCGAGGGCTCCGTGCCCGACGGGGATCAGGTCCAGTCCCTCGCCGCCCCCGACCAGCAAGCCCTCGAGGCCGATCTCCCCGCGCAGAAACTCGGCGAAGGAGTGCTCAGGTCCGATGTCCTGCAGGATGTGGGCGTTGCCCATGCCGAAGTCGGCGTCGAGCAACAGGGTGCGGCCGCGGTGAGACAGCAGGGACCCGAGGGCCGCGCAGACGACCGACTTGCCCGTGCCGCCCTTTCCCCCGGCGACGCAGATCGATCCGGCGCGGACGCGGCTGAAGCGATCGAACTCTCCGCCTTCGGCCACCCCCTGCGGGGCGTGGTGCAAGCGCTGCAGCGCCTCGCGGGCACGCTCGCGGAGCGACAGCCTTCCCTCGGGCGAGTGCTCGCCCGTATCGCCAGGCTCGCCACGGCGCTCAGCCGAGCCGGCCCCGGTTCTTCCGCTCTGCGGATCCACCACTGCAGTGACGTCCTCGGGGGGACGAGCGTGCAGGCTGCAACAACCCAGAGGTCGATCCAAGCGGCGATCGGCGGGATTCAGGCCCCCAGGAACAGGGTACTGGGCCCGCAAGGCGCCCTGAGGCGCCCTCGCAGGACCTCGCCCACAACAGGGCGAGCCCCCACGGTCGCCGGCTCAATCGCGGAAGGCCTCGATCTCCTCGGGGGTCAGGATCGGAGCGGGAGCGCGCGGCACCAGTTCGACGTCCTCGAGCTCCCCCAGATCTGCCGACGTGTCCACGCGCTCAAGGTGGAAGGCCAGCAACCAGTCTAGGAAGACATCCACGCCGGCGCGGGTGCGGATGGAGTGGGGCACGTCCGTGCCCGCCAGGCGCGCCTCAAGGTGCCCATCGACGGCGGTCAGGCTGCACAGGGGTTCGCCCTCGACGAACCACGCCAGCCCGCCCGGCCCACCGTCGGCGCCGTCTTCGGCGCGGCACTCGAGCCCCTCCTCGACGCGCCCGATGCGCTCCACGAGATCCCCTCCCGTCTCTGCCAGAGCCGCGGGAAGGGTGGCGAGGAAGCGCTGGGCGTCACCGAGGCCTGGCGCGGGAACTGTCGCGGGCGACGGCGCAGGCACCCCGCGCCGGTGTAGATCGTAGGCGACGAAGAACTCGCTGCGACCCGCCTCGCTCACCAGGCTGCGCCGCTGGAGCACCAGGAGGTCCGGGGCGTCCAGGCCACACAGGCGCTCGAGGAGCGACGCCGAGAAGGGGGTGTCGGAGAGCAACACCGTGCGAGCCGTCTCGTGACAGACCCCGCTGAGCCGTTCGCCCCCCGGCGAGACGCCTCGCAAGTGGGCCCACAAAACGTCTGCGTGGCGCAGGGCGAAGTCCACCGCATCACCCGTGCGCAGGAGGGCTTGCTCACTGTCGCCCTCCATCGCCAGGAACAGCACGGGCCGGCCCTCGATCAGGCCCACGAAGTCGGCGACCGTGCGGCCGTCGATGCAGAGGTCCCGATCGACCAGTCGCAGGCCCGGCAGGTGCGCGCCCAGGGCCCGCTCGGTCGGATCGCCCCCCTCTCCCAGAGGATCGGCGCCGGGTTCGCTCGCGCGCGGATCGTCGTTCGTCATGGTGTGGTCATCAAGGTGTGCGCGTCAGGGTGTGGGCCCTGGAAAGCGGCTGCGGTGCAGGTAGGCCAGGGCCAGAGCGAGGGCGTCGGTGGTGTCGAGGGAGCCGGGAGGTTCGTCCAGTCCCAGGGACACCGCCACCATCCGGGCGACCTGCGTCTTGTCCGCCCCGCCATGCCCCAGCAGGCTCTTGCGTGCGGAAGAGGCGGCGTATTGTACGACCTCCGCACCGGAGCGGACGGCGCACGCCAGGATCACCCCGCGGCCCTCGCCGATGCGCAGGGCGGACTGGATGTTGCGTGCGGCGAAGGCCTGCTCCACCACCACGACGGTCGGGCGCAAGCGCTCGAGGAGGCCCTCCATGTCACGCAAGAGGACGGCCAGGCGCTCGGGAACCGTGCCGCTCCCGGTCCGGATCTCGCCCGCGGCCAGCAGGCGCGTGCCGTCGGGGGCGTCCACGAGCGCTCCGTACCCCACGACCCGCGTGCCCGGGTCCACGCCCAGCACGATCGGCCAGGGGAAGTCCTCGGGAACTGTTCCCTCGCCCTCACGCGGGCCGGACGCACTCACAGGGGATTCCTCCCGCACAGGTCGAACCCTAGAGTCTGTGGTGAGGGAAGGGAAGGCGCGGAGTCGCCCCCATTCGCCAGCATCGTGATCTCGACCCCATGAGTCCCGACGAAAAACAGCACCCCCCGACCTCGGCGATCCTGGTCGCCGCAGGGGAGTCGTCGCGCATGGCCCTGGCCGCCGGCGATCGCAAACCGTTCCTCATGCTCGCCGAGCGCCTGGTGATCGAGCACGCCTGCGCCGCCTTCGCCGCCTGCGAATGGGTGCGGGAGATCATCCTCGTCGCCCACCCCGAAGACGTCACGCGCCTGCGGGACTTGTCCGAGACGAGCACCGACCTGTCGCTCGTCACGGCCGTGGTCGCCGGGGGAGCGAGCCGAACCGCATCGGTCCAGAACGGCGTGGCCGCGGCGAGCGGCGACGTGGAGCTGATCGCCGTCCACGACGCCGCCCGCCCGCTCGTGACGCAGCGCCTGATCGAGCGCACCCTGCGCGCCGCTGCGCGCGACGGAGCGGCTCTGGCCGCCCTGCCGGCGGCGGACACGATCAAGGTCTCCGCGGACGGCGAGCGGGTCGACAGCACCCTGGACCGCTCAGTGCTGTGGTGCGCCCAGACCCCGCAGGTCTTCGCCGCCTCGGCCCTGCGCGAGCTGCTCGAACGCGCCGCTGCCGAGGGCTTGCGGGTCACCGATGACGCCGCCCTCTTCGAGCACTACGACCGGCCGGTGACCCTGGTGCCGGGCGAGACGACCAACGTCAAGCTGACAGCGCCCGATGACCTGGACCTGGCGGCGGCGATCCTGCGCACGCGCGGCGGGCGTGAGGTGCGCGGATCATGATGCGCGTGGGCATCGGCTTCGATGTGCACCGCCTGGAGCCAGGCCGGCCCTGCATCCTGGGCGGAATCGAACTCCCCCACGCGACGGGTCCCGCCGGCCATTCCGACGGCGACGCCGTCCTGCACGCCGTGATCGACGCCCTGACCGGAGCGGCGGGCCTGCCGGACATCGGCACGCTCTTCCCCGATGACGACGCAGCCTGGAAGGACGCCGACAGCGCCGCCCTGCTGGAAGAGGTCGTGGAGCGCGTGCGATCAGCGGGTTGGCGGGTGGAGAACGTCGATGTGGTGATCGCGACCGAGGGGCCCCGCATCGCGCCCGCGCGCGAGGCGATGCGCGAACGCATCGCAGCTCTGCTCGGCATCGCTTCGGACGCGGTCAACGTCAAGGGCAAGAGCCTGGAAGGCCTGGGCGCCCTGGCGGACGGCGCAGGCGTCGCGGCCCAGGCGGTCTGCCTGCTCTCGAGTGACCAGCCCGCCTAGCGGCTCGCGGCACTGACGGGCGCGTCGCCCGGGGCGAACTGGGCCGCGTGCAGGCGCGCGTAGGCACCCTGCGCGCCGAGCAGCTCGGCGTGGGTGCCGACCTCGACCAACCGGCCCTCATCGAGCACGGCGATGCGATCGGCCTCGCGGATGGTGCTCAGGCGGTGGGCGACCACGATCACCGTCCGCCCCTGCATCAGGCGCTCGAGGGCGGCCTGTACCGCGACCTCCGTCTCCGTGTCGAGGGCGCTGGTGGCCTCGTCTAGCAGCAGGAGCGGCGCGCACTTCAGGATCGCGCGGGCGATGGTGATGCGCTGGCGCTGACCGCCCGAGAGGCGTGCGCCCATGTCCGCCACCTGCGTCTCGTACTTCTCGGGCAGGCCCATGATGAACTCGTGGATGCCGGCCGCGCGCGTCGCCTCCTCGACCTCCGCCGCCGTCGCGTCCGGCTTGCCGTAACGGACATTCTCCTCGATCGAGGCGTGGAACAGGAAAGGCGACTGGCTGACCATCGCGTATTGGGCGGTCCACGAGTCGAGGCTCAAGTCACGCAGGTCGTGGCCGTCGGCGATGACGCGGCCTTCGACGGGGTCGATGAAGCGCGCCACCAGGTCCATCAGGGTGCTCTTGCCCGAACCCGAGGCCCCCACCAGGGCGAGGGTCTCCCCGGCGCGGATCTCGAGGGTCACGTCGCGCAGGGCGCACTCCTCCGAACCCGGGTAGGCGAAGGACAAGCCCTCCAGGCAGAGGCCGCGCCCCAGGCCGGCGATCGCCTGGGCGCCCGGCCGCTCCACCAGGTCCGCGTTCTCCTCGAGCAGCACTTCGAGGCGCTCGGCGGCGCCGACCGACTCCTGCACCCGCGTCCAGACGCGCGTCGTCTTCTTGATGTTGGTGTAGGAGTTGGCGATCAGGAGCAGGAAGGTCGCCATGCTCCCGCCGTCAGAGAAGCCGCGCCCGGCGATCGTCAGGTACCCCAAGCCGACCAGCACCGCCGCCAGGCCCGCGTGGGTGAACACGACGGTCCAGGCATTGGTCATCGCGATCGCGCGCACCATCTTCATCGTGCTGCGCTGGTAGTCCTCGTTGATCGCACGGTAGCTCGCCAACTCGCGCTCCTCGGCGCGGAATGCCTTGACGGTGCGGATCCCCTGGAACATCTGCGAGAGCACCTGCACCGAGGCGCCGAGCTTGGTCAAGCTGCGGGTCGAGCCCTTGCGCACCTTGCCGGCGAGGGCCGCCACGGGAATCACGACGATCGGCAGGGTCACGATCATCACGGCCGTGGCGGTGGGCGCGACGAGGAACGCCAGGCTGAGGGAGACGATGGCCAGCATCGGCTCACGGATCAGGTCACGGAAGGCGTCGTTGAGGACCTGCAGGGTCGCGTTGACATCGGCGCTGATGCGGCTGAGGACGTCGCCCAGGCGCCGGTTGTCGTGATAGCGCATCGACAGGCCCATCAGGTGCCGGGCCAGCCGGACGCGCAGGTCGACGACCATGCAGAGGGCGATCCTGCGCGAGAGCCAGGTGAATCCGTACTGACAGATTCCGGTCAAGACGGCGATGACGCTGACCGCCAGGGCCACGCGCCAGAGGACCTCCATCTCCGAGCCTGCGGAGACGGAGCCGAGCATGCGCTCGACCAGGCCGGCACGGAACTCCTCCAGGCTCCCCAGAAAGTTCTCGATCCCCTCGGAGAGTTCGGCCCTGGGAGCGGCGGGCGCCGTGGCCGAGCCCTCGCCCCGAAAGAGCGCGTCCCAGGTGGGCTTGATCAGAAGGAAGACGGCGCGCTCGCCCAAGGCAGTCAGGGTGCCCAGGACGAACACCAACGCGAAGAGCCACAGGTGGGGCCTCGCGTGGGGCTGGAGCAGCTTCCAGGCAGTACGGACCTTGGCCTTCATCTATCTCGTAGTGGGCGCTCGCGGAGCAGGAATGTCCAGCGGCCCCCGTGGTAAGAGGGCGCCAGGGCGCCTGTAAGCGCGACACGCCGAACCCGCCATGGTGAGCGAGGTCGGCGCGCGCGCGGTCGCGGGCAAGGGGTGTGGGCTAGCGCCCGCCGACCTCGGAGTCGTCCAGGGCGTCGTGGGCGTAGGTGATGAAGCTCACCCGCGCGTAGTCGTCCCGCAGGAGGTCGATGTGGCGCCGATCGTTCGTGTTCAGCGGCCGCGAGGGGGCGCCGCGTCGCAGGACCTTCGTCACGTAGTAGCCGAAGGAACCCTTGTGCGGTCCGTCGACGACGCCCACGGACTGGTCGAAGAAGATGCGGTCAGTGAGCAGCTCGCCGCGCAGGAAGTGGTGGTAGGCGCTCTCGGACATCAGCGAGCGCAGGTCGTTGCGCGTGCGGTCGCCGAAGCGGCCCTTCTGCTTGTAGCCGACCGTGGACTGACGACCATGCTGGGGCGGCGGCGGATCCCAGAAATCGCAGTGGTCATCGATCAACAGCTGCCAGAAGGTGACCGGATCGAGGGAAGCGGCACCGTCATCGGGCACATCTTTACCCTGGCTCTCCTCGAAGGACCGCTCGTTTCGTTGCATCTCCGCCATCAGGCGCTCGGCCTTGTCGCGGGCCTTGTCCCAGCCACCTTCGATCCACTCGAAGTTCTCGAAGTCGAAGGCCGCAACGAGCAACACCTCGGCGTCGACCTTCGCGAGCCCCATGATGTGGTTGGCCCGGTGCAGGTGGGCGCGCAGGACATCGGGAACCTGAGAGCCGAGCGGGACCGCGGTCTCCTCATCAATGGAGCGCTTGTAGGACTCGTGCAAGCCGAAGTAGTCGCCGTAGGCCTCGACCGAGGGAAACTGGTGGCCGCCGATGGCGATCTGGCCCAGGTCGAACATCCCGCTCTGGAACTTCGAGGTGATCTCCTCCAGTTCGGTGGCGATCTCCTCGTTGGAGAGCAGCTTGCCTTCGTACGCCAGGCGCTGGCGCGCCGCCTCGATAAGGGCCAGGAAGAGGCGGGCTTCGTCCACATCCTGCTGGGTGACGATCCCCGTCACATCACTCCAGGCTTCCTCGGTGCTGAGGGTCAACTCGGGCTCACCGTCCCAGTCGAAATCCATGGTGGCGATCCTGTCCTTCGACAGGCCGGTGAGGGCGGTCTGCGTGTCGACCACCTTGTAGAGATTGTCGCGCACGATCTAGAGCAGGATCGAGCGGTACATCGAGTCTTCGGGCTGGAGCACGGGCTCCGGGCCGGGATCCTCATCGGTATCGCCCTTCGCCAGCCACTCGGCGCGCTGCTCCTCGAGGAAGCTGTTGCGACGCTCGAAGCTCTTTCGGAAGTCGTCGATCAGGATCTCGCCCGCTTCCTGGCGCAGGGCCTCGAAGGTCAGGTCCGGCCACTGCGCCTGGTCGTCGGGCACGAAGACGGCGTCGAAGAGCATCTCCTGGCGCAGCTCGCGTCGGTACCAGGAGAGGGACCGATACGCGCGCGAGATCTCCGTCTCGACGTCGAGCATCGGGTACTTCTCGACGAACTCCCCGATCTTCTTGTCGTAGTGAGCCTGAAACACCTCATCGGAGACCGATAGGTGGGATACGTCCTTGCCCTCATCCTCGCGCAGGCGGATCTCGTCCTCGATCAACGCATGGATGCGACGCCACTCAAGAGCGGGGCGATAGGTGCCGTAGATCAGGAAGCGCTTGACCTCGTCTTCGGGAATCACGACCTCCTCGAGCACGACGGGTTGCTCACCCTCGGGAACGGGCGGGCCATAGCGGACGCGGATCGGTCCGCCGACGTCGACGTCCTCGACGGAGAGCGCGGTGGGCTCACCGGCGGCAAGGGGAGCGAGGGCGCACAGGACGGAGTGAGCGAGGAAGAGCTGCATGACTTTGGTTTCTGCGGTTCGAAGCGGCCTTCCGGGTGCTGTCTCGGCGAGGCGAGACGACCTCCGGAGCGTATTCTGGGGCAGGGAGCCTACGGCTGCGGGTCCGAGGCGGTGAGGGCTGACGGAGTTTTTTCGGCTACGAGGGGGGAGGGCCATTAGGAGAGCCGCGGCAGCCGTCCCATCTCGGGGTCGCCGCGCACCGAGAACTCGCCCGCACACCCCGCCAGCGCAGGCGTTATCCTGACCCCAGCCCTGCTGACGCAGTCGAATCATGGCCACCCACAGCTACACCCCCCGAACAATCGCCTACCTGTGCGATCTCCTCCACCCTCAAAAGGCGCCCGACAACCAGGCGGTACAGCAGCTCCACAACGAGCTGTTCGGCCAGGGAGACCCGCCCTACTCGAGCTTCGCCGTGACCCCGATGGGCCCGCTCCTGACGAACCCCGCCGCGCGGCCGGGGGTCGTCTCCCAGGTCGTGTTCCTGCCCGATCGAATCCAGTTCCGCGAGGAGTACGGCGGCCTGACCTGCGACGCCTTCGCCGAGCGCGTGCGGACCATCGCAACCATGGCCACCGAGAGTTGCGGGGTGAGCAAGATCCTGGCTCAACAGGTCACCATCCGCACCCTGGTCAACCCGCGCAACTACCCCGATTCGATCGAGTTCATGAAGAGCGGAATCCTGGGCGTCGCCGAGCAAGTCGAGTGCTTCGGTCGCGACCCGCACATCCTCGGCCTGCGGCTCGTGTTCCCCCCCGACGCGGAGAGCACGACCGCGAACGCCCTGCGCATCGAGTCCTTCCACCAGGACTCGCGCTCGCTGTACGTCGAGAACCAGGGCACCTTTCGCGCGCTGCCGTCCGAGGGTGACCTGCGAGAACTGCTTCCCGACTTGAAGGTGGAGGCGAACGTGACCGAGACCTACCGCTTCCTCGTGGAGCGGGCGCTGCGCTTCGTCCAGGCTTTCGACCAGCCCACGTCCACCGACCAGCCGTGAGGCGCGCGGTGACCACGCCGCGAAACGGGCGCGACCTCTGGCGCCAGGGCGAAGCATGACCCGTACGCTGGGAATCCTGGCCCTCGCGATCACGAGCGCCTGTGGCGGTGACTCGGGTCCCCGGGCGCGCACCTGGCCCACGGGCACGGCGGTCGTCGTCGGAGGCGAGGTGCTTGGACTGGCCGAGATCGACCAGGTGGCCGATGCACTGGCCACTCTCAAGCCCTCCTACACGACGCCCATGCTGCGCCGCCAGGCCCTGACCCACGTCCTGTTCCCGCGCGCCGCGGGACGGGTGGGCCGCGCGAGCGAGCGGGACACCGCGCGAGAAGCGGCGGACGCCTGGCGCACGGGCGGCGAGGGGGCCGCGATCCCCCGCGAGCACCGAGGCGACTGGAACGAGCTGGGACTCGATCTGTGGCTCGGCGTGCGCGATCTCGAATCGGGCACCTGGTCCCCGGTCAGCGAGGGAGCCGGCCTGTTCTTCGCGGCCCGCGTCCTCGAGCGCGAGGGAGGGCCGCCCGCCGTACGCGAGGAGTTCCGCCTCGAAGTGGTCGAGTTCCCCTGGATGGACGAGCGCGAAGACCTACCCCTGGCGGTATTCACACTGAGCCTCGAGATCGTCGACCCGGCTTTCCGCGCGATCGTGCCCGAACGCTGGAAGTACCCGATGGAAGGCGCGCGGGAATGAACGGCGTCACGCTGCGAACCGCCTGCGCGCGACGCGCGCCCGCCCTCGCCCTCGCCCTCGGTCTGTGTCTGCCCGCCGCCGCGCTTCCCCAACGCTCCGGCAGCCTCCCGCGCAACGACCCGCGCGCGGACCCCTACACCCACGGCGAGGCCGAAGCCCTCGAACGCGCAGGCCTGGTCTCCCTGGGAGGCTTCGCGTTCGGGACGACCGACACAGCTGAGATCGACGACTTCATGGGCGTCTCGGACATCAAGTGGATCGAGAGCGCCCACTTCAAGATCGGCTGCGCCCTCGGTCCCTACCGGGTCCCTCAGAAGGAGAAGAAGGCCATCGTCGCCGAGCTCAGCGCCCTGCAGGAGAAGCTCCCCGGAATCGAACCCAAGGCGTCCACCCTCGATCCGTGGCTGCGCGCCCACATGTACGCCCAGCGCGCGGAGCGCGTGTGGGATCGCTTCCTGGAACTGATCCGCGTGGACGCCTCAGTGTTCCCCGTCGGCGAGGCGCACTGGACCCCCGACGGCGAGTACTGGGGCATCGGGGAACACCTCGGACAGAAGGGAAAGTACGAGGTCCTGATCCTCCCCAGCGAGGGAGCGAGCGTCATGTTCCTCCAGCGCCACTTCGGCCTGAAGATCAAGCGCACCCAGCGCTGGAACGTGATCGACCGCGACGCCCTGGTGCTGGTCACCCACACGCGCCAGGGACGGTTGACCGAGGACATCGCCCTGCACGGGCACGTGGCCTTCAACCTCGTCCACAACCTACTCGACGGCTACAAGCACTACAGCTACGACACGCCCATCTGGCTCCACGAGGGGCTGGCCCATCTGGTCGAGCGAGAGATCAACCCGCGCCACAACACCTTCGACGGCAGCGAGGGCGCCGTGCCCGAGATGTCGCGCAAGGCTCGCTGGGGGCTGGAGGTCAAGAAGATCATCGCGGCCGACGACGCGCCACGCATGGCGGAGCTGATGAGCCTCGACAACTTCGGCCAGATGGAGCTGGCGGACCACTACGCCACCTGGTCGATGGTCGATTTCCTGGTACAGACCGAGCCTGAGGGCTTCGCAAGCCTGCTCGGGGCCCTCAAGGGCTTCCGCGACGGAGAGGGGCTCCCCGACGGCAGCGACCTCCCCAGGCACCACCGGCGCCTGTTCAAGGAGCTCTTCGGCCTGTCCTACGCCGGGTTCGATGCGGCCTGGCGGGTCTGGGCCAAGGCGACCTACTGACCGGGCCCGCTCCGCCAACGCCGATCGGGTATGGGTATACTGCAGGCTTGACGGGGTTTTCCCTGGGGCGATACCGCTTTCGGGCCTACTCCACAGGGGGCCCGAAAGGAATCATCCTCCGGCCCCACGGGGACGATAAGGGAGGGGCACCCTTCCCCACAGCATCGGCCCCGGTGGTGATATAACGTTCGCGTCAGGTTTCCTCTCCCCTGCGGCCGCTCCGGCGGACACGGGGGCACTCCACGCGACGCTCGAGCCTCCCGTCCCCCCTCAATGATCCAGCGGACCAAGCGCATCGTCCTGTTCCTCCCCCACCGGGCCGATCCGGCCCAGGGCGTGCGGGTGAGTGCGGACCTGCTACCCCTCGAGCTGCTGCAGATCGCCGCCTTCCCCGACCGGGACGGCTACGAGTGCGTGATCGTGGACGCGATGGTCCATCCCGACTACATGGAGCGTTTGATGGAGCTGTGCGATGGCGCCCTGTGCTTCGCGAGCTCCTGCATCCTCGGCTATCAGGTCACCCACGGAGCCCAGGTGGCGCGCGCAGTGCGCGAGCGCTTCCCCGACCTCCCGATCCTCTGGGGCGGCTGGTTCCCCAGCGTCCTTCCCGAGCGCTACCTCGAGGAGGGCATCGCCGACGCGGTCGCCCTCGGCCAAGGCGAGCTGACTTTCCGGGACGTGGTGGCGGCGCTCGACAGCGGCGAGGACCTGGCCGATGTCCCGGGCCTGGTCGTCCAGCGCGACGGTCACCCCGTCTACACGCCGCACCGCCCGGTCGTCGGCTTCGACAAGATCCCCGACTGCCCCTGGCACCTGATCGACTTCGAGGCCTACGTCGCCTTGCAGAACGACCCCGGAGACTGGAAGGTCCGCCACAAGTACGCCGATCCGTGGGGCATGGAGCCGGGGACGCAAGTGCGCGGCTTCAGCTACTACTCGAGCTTCGGGTGCCCCGAACCTTGCACGTTCTGCTGCAGCCCGGGAGTGACGAACAGACGCTGGAAGGCCATCCCCGGCGACCTCCTGGCGGAACGCGTACTCGAGTGCCACGAGCGCTTCGACTTCAATGTGCTGCGCTTCCAGGACGCGAACTTCGGAGTGGCCGAGAAGCGCTCCAACGAGTTCTGCTCGGCGCTGATCGAGGCGGGCAGCCCGTTCTGGTGGAACGGGACCTACGAGATCGAGACCATCGCCCGCTACAAACCCGCATCGGTGGACCTGTTGGCCGAGTCACGCTTCCACATGGCAGCCCTCGGAGCCGAGGCGGGCAGCCAGGAGCAGCAGACCAGGATCAAGAAGGCGATCCAGCTCGAGCGCGACCTCGTCAAGTCGCTCCAGCGCCTGAACGAGCGCGGCATCCAGTCAGGCGTCTCCTGGATCATCGGCTACCCGGGCGAGAGCGAGGAGTCCATGAACGCCACGATCACCCTCGCGGCCAAGATCAAGCACCTCTTCCCCAACTCGCCCAGCGACATCTTCCCCTTCCGCGCGATCCCCGGGAGCGAGGACTTCGACACTGCCGTCGCGGCGGGCTACGAGCCTCCGCACAGCCTCGAGGATTGGGGAGGCTGCCTCGAATACAAGTACGAGATCAATGACACCAGCCTCCCGGCCGACGTCATCCGGCGCTGGAAGCGCTACGGGGTCACCTCGACCTTCTATGACGGCCTGGCGAAGGAAGGGGTCGGGTTCGTGCGCAACGCGATGCGGCACATCTCGGGTTGGCGCTTGAAGCACAACAACTTCCACGCGCCGATCGAGCAGAAGCTCTTCCACGTCTTCGTGCGCATGACCGGCCAGAAGACGCAGGAAGACGTGATCCAAGTCGACCAGACCTCCGGCGTCACCCCCCACGCTCCCGCCTGAACTCCCCGCGTCCCCCACCGACCGTGATCCAGACCAAGAAGAGCAAGCTGGTCCTGTTCCTCCCGCACCGGGCCGATCCGGAGCGCGGCGAGATGTTCAGCGCGGACCTACTGCCCCTGGAGCTGCTCCAGATCGCCATCGGACCCGCCGCCGCAGGGCACGAGATCGTGCTAATCGACGCGATGGTGGACGCCGACTATATGGAGAAGGTGCTCGAGGCCTGCGAGGGTGCGTTGCTGTTCGCCAGCTCGTGCATCCTCGGCTACCAGGTCTACGACGGCTACGTGACCGCGCGCGCCGTGCGCGAGCGCTTCCCCGACCTGCCGATCATCTGGGGCGGCTGGTTCCCCAGCGTGATCCCCGAGATGTACCTGCGTGAGGGTATCGCCGACGCGGTCTGCATCGGCCAGGGAGAGATCACCTTCCAGCAGATCGTCGAGGCACTCGAGAGCGGCGCGGACCTCGAACAGGTCCCCGGTCTGGCGATCGAGCGCGACGGCCAGATTGTCTACACGGCCAATCAGCCGGTGGTCGGGTTCGACAAGTTCGGCTCCGTCCCCTGGCACCTGCTGGACTTCGAGCGCTACGCGGAGCTGCAGATCAAGCCCACCCACCTCAAGGTCCGCCACCGCTTCCCCCTGCCCGGAGACTGGACGCCGAGCAATCCGCCGCGAGCGTTCAGTCACTTCTCGAGCTTCGGCTGCCCCGAACCGTGCACCTTCTGCTGCAGCCCGCTCATCACGGGACGGCGCTGGAAGGCGATCGAGGGCGGGCGACTGGCCGAAGAGATCGCCGAGCTGCAGCAGCGCTTCAAGTTCGATGTGCTGCGCTTCCAGGACGCGAACTTCGGAGTGGCCGAGAAGCGCACGGCAGCTTTCTGCCGAGGACTCATCGATCTCGAGGTGCCGATCCACTGGAACGGCACGATCGAGATCGAGACGATCATGCGCTACCGGAAGGAGAGCCTCGACCTGCTCGAAACCTCGCAGTGCCACCTGCTGTGGCTCGGCGCCGAGGCCGGCACGAAGGAGATGCAGGAGCGCATCAAGAAAAACATCGGGATCGAGAACATCCCCAAGGCGATCAGCGAGCTCGCCAAGCGCAACATCGTGCCCGGGACCTTCTGGATCATCGGCTACCCCGGCGAGACCCGCTCCTCGATGGAGGAGACCCTGCGCCAGGCGGCCGCGGTCAAGCACGCCTTCCCCCTGGCGGGCTCGGAGGTCTATCCCTTCCGGCCGATCCCCGGCACCGAGGACTTCAAGGCCGCGATCGACCTCGGCTACGAGCCGCCGAGTGACTTCCACAGCTGGGGTGCGTGCTTCGAGTACAAGTACAACTCGCACAACACGCCCATCCCTGAAGGCGTGCGAAACACCTGGCAGCGCTACAACAACACGGCGGCGATCTACGACGAGCACGTGCGAGAGGGCCCGCTCTGGATGCGCAAGCTCCTGGCACGGGTCGCCGGCTGGCGCCTACGGCGCGGGGAGTACCGCTTCCCGCTCGAGCAAAAGCTGTTCGATGTCTACGTGCGCAGCACCGGCCAGACCCAGCCCGGGGCAGACCTCGCGTCCATCCCGATGATCGACGCCTGAATCGCGGGCCGCTACGCGGCCTCGCGCAAGAGGCTGAGTCGGGGGGCGAGCACTGCGCAAGAACGAGGCGTTCCCCAAGGGCCTCGGCCCTGGCCCTCGAGCGCGATCGGAGCGGGCTTGCCGGCCCTGGCCCGTGGTAGAGTGCCGGGCGCCATGGACGCCCGCCCGTCCCGAGCGCTGCACCTCCGCTTCAGCGCGCCGATCACCACCTGCGCGCTCGCCCTGATGGGGCTGGTGAGCGGTTGCGGCGGCGATCAGCCCAGCGAGCCCGGCCCCAGCGGCGCCGACCGTGAGCCCAGACCCGAGGATCGCGCGGCATCAGGGGTCGGTCCCTTGCTCTTGAGGGCGCTGACGACGCCAGCCGCGCCCCAACCCGACCGCATCATCGCGCGCTTCGTGCCCTCGCGTGACGAGCCGATCTGGACCAACGTCTCGGCTCGCAGCGAGATCGCCCCCCTGCCGCCCGACCAGGACGGTGTACGTCCCGAGGGAACGGAGGGCCTCTACCTCTACGGCGCGATGGAGAAGTCCTTCGAGATCCCAGGACCCATCGACTCGACGACCTTCAACCGCGTCGCCGTCAACGTCTGGATCCAGAGCAACACCCGCATGCGCGTGCTGCTCGTCCGCGACGGGGCCCCCTTCCAGGGCAGCAGCCAGCTCGACGTCTGGTCTTCCAACTTCCGTCAGCGGATCGTCGGCGAGTTCGCCTTGACGCGCTACCACAAGCGCCCGACCGACTCGATTCGCTTCTCGATCGGTGCGCACGCGGGCCCGGTCTGCGTCGAGTCGGTGGAGCTCATCTGGAAGGATCTCCAGAGCTGGCTGCCCCTGCCGGGCAGCGCTCCCGGACCCTTCGATGTCGACGGCGAGGAGCGCGTGGCCAGCATCGTCTCGCGCGAGATCGCGGTGGGAGAGCGCTTCCTGTGCCCCGAGGACGCGACCCTGGCCTTCTCGTGCGCCCTGCCTCCGAACCTGCGCTTCCCGGACCAATCACCAACCCTGGTCGCCACCGTGCACTCCGGCGGCAACAGCAGCGAGACGCGCATACGCCTGGAATCCGACATCCGAGAGCACGCCCGCTGGCACGACGAGCAGTTGCCCCTCGAGCGCTGGGCCGGAGAGTGGATCGATCTGTCCTTCGAGCTGAAGATCATGGGGCCACACGAGGCCTTCGCGGCCATCGAGACTCCGAGGCTCGTGACGTCCAAACCGGCTCCGCCCACGGTCGTGTTGATCACATCGGACACGCACCGCGCGGACCACGTCGGGAGCTCCGGCCTCGATCCGCTGGTCCAGACGCCCAACATCAACGGCCTGGCCCGGCGCGGGCTCCTGTTCGAGCGCTGCTACTCGACCAGCAACATCACCATCCCCTCGCACGTCGCGATCCTCACCGGGCGCCATCCGCGGGACACGCGCATCGTCGACAACGTCACCTCCCTCGCGCGCAGCGCCTCGACCCTGGCAGAGGCCTTCCGGGCCAACGGCTACCGCACCTACGCCGCCGTCAGCACGCGCCACCTCAGCGACGCCTTGAGCGGGCTCGGGCAGGGTTTCGACCGCATGGCCGTCCCGCGTACTAATGAGCGCCCGGCGCGCGAGACGCGCGAGCTGGTGGAGCGCTGGCTCCTGGATTCCCAACGGGAACCCGTGTTCATGTGGCTACACTTCTTCGACGCTCACTATCCCTACGAGGCGCCCGCGCCCTTCGACGCCCAACCGCGCGAGGGCATCGCCGATACGCGGGAGATGATGGACTACGAGCAGGAGCGCTACCGTGGAGAAGTCTCCTACCTCGACACCGAACTCGGCCCTCTGCTGCGAGTCACGCGCATCCGCGATGGCATCATCGCCCTCACTTCCGACCACGGCGAGTGCCTCGGCCAGCACAACATCTTCTTCGAGCACGCGGAGCTCTACACCGACACACTCCACGTCCCGCTGATCCTCACCTGGCCGGGCTGTCCACCGGCCGTGCGGATCTCCGAGCCGGTCCAGAACCACGACTTGGGGCGCACCTTGCTGGACCTCGCGGGCCTCGAGGGCCAGGAGTTCCCGGGTCGGTCACTGATCGGCGAACAGCGCCAAGGAGAGCCGAACTTCGCCCTCTCCTACGGGGGCCGCTCGGCCTCGGTGACCATCGAGCGCTGGCACCTGATCCTCCACCTGCAGACCCACCAAGCGGGAAACGCGGAGTACGCGCAGACCAAGGAACTGCACCAGACGGAGCTCTACAACATCATCGAGGACCGCGGTTGCGAGGTGAACCTCGTCGACAGCGAAACGGCCATTGCGGGCCGCCTTCGCGAACTGCTCCTCGAGTGGCTCGCCGGCGCGGAGGAGACTGACCTGGCCATGGATACCCAGCTGTCTGACGCGGCCCTGGAAGCCCTGCGCGGGATCGGCTACGTGGCTCGGCGGACCGCGCGCTCCGGTCAGTGGGTGGATGATGACTGCAGCTGCGGTTGGTGCGAGAGGTTTGAATGACCGGCGAGACAGCACGCCCCCGCGACCAGGCCGCTCCACTGCTCGCCGCCATGAGCGCGAGTCCACTCTCTGGAGAGGCTGGCCGATGAATCTCGGAGACCCGCGCCCCTACCTGATCGTCGACAGCTACCTCGACGAGCTCGGGGCCGCGCAGAACCTGGTGCCGCTGCTGGGGGACCGACCTTCGATCGTCGTGCGAGCGGCCTTCGAGCCCGTACCGCCAAAGGCATCGGAATACGCGGGCATCCTCCTCACCGGCTCGGCGGCCTCCATCCTCGATCCCCTGCCGTGGATAGAACCCGTCCTGGCGCTATTGCGGGACGCCGCAGAGCGGGATGTCCCGGTGTTCGGAATCTGCTTCGGGCACCAGGCCATCGCGCGCGCCCTGTACGGTCCCGCGGCGGTTCGCTCGGCGCCGCTCTCCGAGATCGGCTGGACCGAGATCGAACTCCTGGGAGACGACCCCTTGCTGGAGGGTATCGAGCGGCGCTTCGTGTGCTTCGTATCCCACTTCGACGAGGTCATACCGGGCGTCGAGGGCCTGGACCTCCTCGCCCGCTCCGAGCGCTGCCCGATGCAGGGGTTTCGCGTCACCGGCAAGCCGATCTGGGCCGTGCAGTTCCATCCCGAGATGCCTCCCGAGGAGTCCGAGAGGCTCCTGCGCCGGAACCTCGCCCGTCACGCCTACAGGGGCGAGGATCCCGAGCCGATCCTGGCCGATGCCACCGACCGCCGGAACCTCGGCCGACGGCTGGTGGCGCGCTTCCTGGAGCTCGCCGAGTCCTGGAACGTGCCCCATCGACACGACCAGGAAAAAGCGCTATAGCTCTCTCGGCTCGGTACTGCCGACACCCCGCAATGCGCGCCTTCTCCAAATCCAGCGAGTATGCGATCCGCACCCTGACCCGGCTCGCCCAGCAGGCGGACGGACACACCTACCAGCTCGCCCGCGAACTCGCCGACGAGCTCGACATCCCGGCCCCCTTCCTGGGCAAGATCCTGCAGTCCCTGGCGGCTGCCGGCCTGCTGGAGAGCCAGCGCGGCCGCAATGGCGGCTTTCGCCTCGCTCACCCGCCGGAAGAGGTCCGCTTGACGCGAATCCTCGAGGTGCTGGACAACATCAGCGAGGACCGCGAGTGCCTCCTCGGGCAGGCCGACTGCACCGACGAGCGCGCCTGTCCCCTGCACGAGTTCTGGAAGAGGACCTCGGAGGACTTCCTCGAGCGAGTGCGAGAGACTTCCCTCTCGAACCTGATCCAGTTCTGCGAGCGGAACCCCGACTCCGAGTACCCGGTGGCCCGCCGGCCCTGAGACGCGCTCTCCGCGTCCGAGGGTCGTTTTCCTCGAGAGACCTCGCCCCCTCCCCGCGATGCGCCCCATAGCACGCGGCACCGCAGAGCACACCGCTCGCAAGCGCGGGGCGTGTCACAATTGCTGGATTCGAGGGGCGGCGGAGTACGGTATCGGGCGGCATGAGACCCAGCCGCTGGCTCCCGTTCCTCGCACTGTTCTCGCTCGCAGCCCTCGGCCTATGGGCGGGGTGGTTCCGGGTGGGGTTCTCACCCGCCGAGCTGGCAGAGCTGGAGCGGGGTTGGACAGAGCTCCGCGAGTGGGCGCGGATCGAGGAGAGTGGTCCGCCCGACGAGGGAGCGCTGGAGCGGATCGCGAGGGGTTGGAAGGAGGCGGCCAGCGAGAGCGAGCAGTCGGAGATTCTCGAGCGATTCAAGGACGCCCTGGCCGATCCGGAGCACAGGGCGCCCATCAACGGGCAGGCGATGCTGCCACTGATCGAGCTCGCTCGGCGCGCCATCGAGGCGCCGGACGCCGACGAGGGCCGCACGGGCCACCTGCTGGTCCTCGCGCGCGGAATGCAGCGGCGCGGCCACTTGCTGACCTTCTTCATCGGAACCTCCCTGGCGACCGACGTCCTGGCGCGTTGTCGCGAGGACGCGACCCTGATCCCGATCGAGATCGCCGCGCCGCCCCCGCGCCCCGCCGAGCTTTTCGAGGCCCTCTGCCGCGACCATCTCCTGCTGAGCGAGATGTTGGGGGAGGACGGGGACGGGCGCGGTCTCGATGCGGGAGTGTTGCCGGCTCTCGGTGACCGTGATGGCGAGGAGTTCGTCTGGCGGTCCTTGCGGGCAGCGCTCGTGGAAGACGCCCGCCGCCTCTACCCGCTAAGAAACGAGCCCGCGCGCTTCGCCGAGCTGCCGCTCCCCGAGTCACCCGACCTCTTCGTGCGCTTCCGCGCCACCTGCCTGGGGCGACCGGCGGACATGCAGGCGCTGTTGAGCCCCCTTCTGACCGGGGACGTCGCCCGCCTCGGTGCGACCTGGTCGGAGTTCATCACCGACTGGCACGCCGTCCTCGGCGACTGATGCAGGACCGCACGACGGGACAGGCCAGACGACGCAACTTGATGGACGAGTCGCTGTCGATGAGCCTGGCCGTCGCGCCGACCTCCTCCCCTCTCGTCGAGCGCAGGAGGCGGGACGAGACTCCGGCGATGCTCAGAAGTCGATCTGGAAGCGTGCCAGGAGGGCCTCGTGGTCAATCTCGTCCACCTCGCCCGAAACGTAGTTGAGCATCACCCGCGTGTTGGGGTTCAAGTACCAGTTGAGCCCGAGGGTGAAGTCGTCGAGCTTGCCGCCCGGGACTCCGGCGCCGTCGAGGTCGAGGGCGGAGAGGCGCGCAGTCAGCTCCAGGGCGCCGTTGCCCTCGGTGCCGTAGTTGGCAGTAGGCTTCACGCGGCCGAAGGCGGCCGCCTTGCGATCGTAGTTGCGGTGATCTCCGTCGGTCAGAAACCAGCCACCGTAGAGGTAGTGTCCCTCGAACTCCGGGTCGGAGCCGTCGTCGGCGTCGACCGAGGCCTCGACGAGCTCGGCCTGGAGCGAGAAGGGACCGTGGACCCAGGCGCCCTCGAGACCGAGCAGACTGTAACCGTCAGCGGGGATCTCGAGAGTGTCCACGACGTCTGGCGCCTGGTGGTTCTCGGGCCCCGAATCGAAGGAGATCAGGCCGTCGTCGGCGCTGCGGTCGCTGTAGGCCAGGCCGAAGTGCAGGACGTCAGTGCCCCCGTCGGCGTAGAGGGGGTTGAAGGTCACCCGCGCCGTCGTGCTGTACTCCTGGCTGGGACCACCCACGTCGTTGCCGTCACTGCCGGAAGTCCGAAACATGCCCAGCGACCAGGTCACGTCACCTGACGCGTCGGAGATGCCCACGCCCGTGTTGCGGCCGGGAGAGAAGGCATTCGGGAGCGAGCGCTCGAGGAAGGTCAGGTAATTGCCGCTGGTGAGCTCCTCCAGACTGAAGGGCTCCTTGAAGTGCCCCACCTTCACGTCCGCGTCGCCGACCACGTCGGTGAAGCCGAGGTAGGTGTCCTTGAAGTCGGCGTCACCGCCGGCGAAGTCGTACTGCACCTTGAAGAAGACGTTCTCGTAGAGGGTGCCCTTGACCCCCAGGCGGGCACGACGGAACTCCGTTCCATCTTCCATTCCGGGCCCCGAGGAGTTGAGGGCCCAGTCGTTCTGCAGGCGACCGAAGAACTTCACGCTCACGTCGCCGTCGGCCCCGGTCCAGGCCAGGCCGCTCGCCGTGCTCCAGTTCCCGCCCACTCCCGCGGAATCGGCGGTCGGCGTGGGGATCTCGCTCTCCCCGCCGGGGTCGCTCGACGCGCTCGCCAGGACCGGCGGGCAAGCGAGGGTCAGGAGGGCGAGGAGCGCAAAACGGAAGCGATCAGCTGTCTTGGAGTACACGTCTGGGATCTCCTTGGACTCAAGGGTGAGGAAAGGGCGCCACGGGCGGACGCCTGCGATGAGGACCAGGGTGGCGTGCGATCATGAAGCGACGGTGAAGAGGAGCAGAGGATACCCAGGGGCCAGCGCGTCGAGGAGGGAACTCATCGTTCGGCCCGCTTCCCCGCCTCGGCCTGCACCTGCTCGCGCCGGATCTCCCCCATGGGGACGCCCTCGGCGAACACGCACAGCTCGTCCACGCCCAGCTCTCCCATCAACAACAGGGCGTCCAGCACCTTCTCGCGCCCCGAGACGCCGACCATGCGCGAGCGGGGCGTCATGGCCGAGCGGAGCGGCACGAAGGGCCGGCGGCCGGGGGCCAGGGCCTCGATGTCGGAGGGAGTCAGCACGCCGATCAGCTCGCCGCCCTCGATCACGAAGACCGAAGAGCGGGTCGAGTCGGCCAGAGGGCCTTCCAGGGCGTCCGCGACGCTCGTGTAGCCCTCGGTCGTGACAAACTCGGTGCTCATCACGTCCTCCACGCGCAAGTGGTCGAGTGCAGAGCGCAATACGGTCTGGGTAGCACTCGAGCGCGCGGCGCGCAGCAAGAACCAGCCGATCAAGACCTGCCAGGCACCCATCGCATACCAGCCGGCAAAGAACACCAGGGCCAGGCCGGTGACGATCAGCACGCGGGCGAAGAAGGCCCCCACCCCGGCGGCGATGCGCGTGGCGCGCTGGAAGTCGCCGGTCGCACCCCACAGGATCGCGCGCAGGACGTGGCCGCCGTCGAGGGGGAAACCGGGGACGGCGTTGAAGCCGGCGATCAGGATGTTGAGCACGCCGAGCTGCTGGCAGAGCGAGGCGACGGTCCCGGCCCACAGATCGGCGGGCAGGACCAGCCAGGCGAGCAGGAAGCACAGACCGAGAAAGAGGCTCACGGCCGGCCCGGCCACGGCGATCATGAACGCATCGCGAGGCCGGGCGGGCTCTCCCGAGAGCTGGGCCACGCCGCCGAAAAGGAAGAGGGTGATCGCGATCACCGGCAGGCCCAGGGCCCGAGAGGTCAGGCTGTGCCCGAGCTCGTGCAGGAGCACCGAGCCGAAGAAGATCGCGCTGGCCGCGATGCCCACGGTCCATCGCAACGCCGCAGACCAGTCCTCATGGCGCGCCCCGAAGCTCTGTGCGAACGCGAGGCACAACAGCGCGAAGATCAGCGGCCAGCTCGCATCGACGCCGATGCGGATCCCAAACAACTCCCCCAGGGAAAAGACCCGGTGTCCGAGCGGCCCGGTGCGCGGCGACCCGGGGCCTGCTGAGCGGGGGGAGTCCACGGCGCCACGGTAGCAACTACCGTCGGGATCCTAGAGGTCGTTGAACTCGCTGATCGTCTCATCGATCGCCGCGCGGGCGTCCGCGAAGAGCATCAGGGCGTTGTCGCGCTCGAAGAGCTCGTTCTTGATGCCCGCGTAGCCGGGGCTCAGGGAGCGCTTGATGACCACGACCGTGCGCGAGTCCCAGACGTCGAGCACGGGCATGCCCGCGATGGCCGAGCCCTCCTCGTAGGCTCCGGGGTTGCAGACGTCGTTGGCCCCCACCACGATCGTCACATCGGTGTTCTTGAAGTCTCCGTTGATCTCGTCGAGCTCGAAGAGCCGCTCGTAGGGCACGCTGGCCTCCGCCAACAGCACGTTCATGTGCCCGGGCATGCGACCCGCGACCGGGTGGATCGCGTAGCGCACCTCGCAGCCGCGGCCCTCCAGCATGGCCGCCAACTCCTGAACCTTGTGCTGAGCCTGAGCCACCGCCAGGCCGTAGCCGGGAACGAAGATCACCGACTGGGCGGCGTCCAGCACCATCGCCAGCTCCGCGGCCGAGGTGGACTTGACCCCCGTGTACTCCTGGTCGCCGCCCGCGCTTCCCGCCTCGATGCCCGCGAAGAGTACGTTCGCCAGAGAGCGGTTCATGGCGCGGCACATGATCTTGGTCAGGATCAAGCCCGAAGCGCCGACGAGCGAACCCGCCACGATCAGCAGGTTGTTCTGCAAGACGAAGCCCGTCGCGCAGGCCGCGAGCCCCGAGTAGGAGTTCAACAGCGAGATCACGACCGGCATGTCCGCGCCGCCGATCGGGACCACCAGGCCTACGCCCAGCAGCAGGGTCAGCCCGACGAGGGCGTAGATCGCCCAGGTCACGCCCTCGGGGTCGCCGGCGAAGGCGAAGCCCACGGCCCCGGCGGCGGCCAGGGCCGCGACGAGCAAGACGGCGTTCAAGGGCCGGATCCCCAGGGGCCCGAGGCGCGCGCCGCGGATCTTCCCCGCCAGCTTCCCGTAGGCCACGAAGCTGCCCGAGAGGGTGACCGCGCCGATCAGGATCGAGAGCGCCGCCGCGATGACGAAGAGCGGGCCGTGCAGGGACACCATCGTCGATGGAAGCCAGGCAGCCGCGCTCGCGCCCGTAGGCCACGCCGCGCGGGCGCGCTCCAGCTCGGCCCAGGCGACCAGCATCGACGCCGCGCCCCCCAGTCCGTTGAAGAGCGCGACCAGCTCGGGCATGGCCGTCATCGCCACGCGCCTGGCCAGCACGAAGCCGATCACCGAACCGAGGGCCACGCCGCCGGCCAGGATCGCCCACAGGGTCTCGCGCTCGGCGTCTCCCCACAGGGCGAAGGTCGTGGCGACGACCGCCACGAACATGGCCAGGGCCGCGATGCGGTTCCCCGAGCGAGCGCTGCGCACGCGCGCCAGACGCTCGATGCCCAGGATAAACAGCAGGGCCGACGCCATGTAGGCGCCCTGGATGAGCGGGCTCTCCATCGTGAAAGTGCCCATCGGCTCAGTCGCCGCTCTTCTTGCCGCGCCCGGCGGAGCCGAACATGCCGAGCATGCGGTCGGTGACGAGGAAGCCGCCGACGACGTTGATCGTGGCGAGAGTGATGGCCAGAAAGCCGAGGACGCGGCCCGCCTGCGGAAACTCCGCCGCGGCGCAGGAGAGAGCGCCCACGAGGGTGATGCCGCTGATCGCGTTGGCTCCCGACATCAAGGGCGTGTGGAGGGTCGGCGGGACCTTGGTGATCAGCTCGATGCCGACGAAGATCGCCAGCAGGAAGACCCACAGGCCGACGATCAGGAAGCCACCGGTCCCCTCACCGAAGAGGGCTCCGACGGGCAGGGTGAAGAGCGAGATGAGCGTCACGCCCCCGCCCCCGTCGCGAGTTGCTCCAAGGTCGGGGCGTGAACGATCTCGCCGCCGCGCGTCAGGAGACACCCGGCCAGGATGTCGTCTTCGAGGTCCAGGGCGAAAGCGCCCTCGCCGTCGAACATCAGCCCGAGCAGGGCAAAGACGTTCTTGGCGTAGAGCAGGCTCGCGTCGCGGGGAACGCCCGCCGGCAGGTTCCGCAGGCCGATGACCTTCACGCCAAAGCGCTCGACGATCTCGCCGGGGACCGAGAGCTCGCAGTTTCCGCCGCTCTCTACCGCCAGGTCCACGATCACGCTGCCGGGGCGCATCGAGCGCACGAGGGCCTCCCCCACGAGCCGCGGCGCGGGCCGCCCGGGGATCTGCGCGGTCGTGATCACGATGTCCGCTCCCTCGACGCGCCGCGCGACCTCCTCGCGCTGGCGCTGCAAGAACTCCTCGTCGGCCTCGCGCGCGTAGCCGCGCTCGTCTTCCATGTCCTCTGCACCGGGCACGTCGATGAAGCGCGCGCCCAAGCTCTCGACCTGCTCCTTGGCAGCCGCGCGGATGTCGGTCGCCTCGACCACGCACCCCAGGCGGCGGGCGGTCGCGATGGCCTGCAGGCCGGCGACGCCGGCGCCGAAGATGACTGCGCGGGCGGGCTTGACCGTTCCGGCGGCGGTCATCAACAGCGGGCAAAGCTTGTCGAGGTGAGCGGCCGCCAGGATGACCGCCTTGTAGCCCGCCACCGTGGCCTGGGAACTGAGGGCGTCCATGGTCTGGGCGCGGCTGGTGCGCGGAATGAGCTCCATGGCGAAGGTCGTCACCCCGCGCGCCGCGATCTGCTCCGCCCGAGCGCGGGCGGCGGTCGCGAAGATGTGGCTCACGAGCACGCTGCCCTCGTGCAGGGCCTGGATCTCCTCCTCAGAAGGCGGCTGGACGCGCGCCACCAGGGCCGCTGCAGTCGGCGCTGGAGCGTCGACGACCTCGGCCCCCGCGGTCCGGTAGGCCTCGTCGTTGAAGAACGCGCGCTCCCCGGCTCCGGCCTGCACTACGACCTTCACGCCACGCTTCACGAGGCGCGCCACGGTTTCCGGCGTCGCGGCCACGCGCGCCTCGCCCGGAAGACTCTCCTTGGGGATGAAGACCTGCATCAACGCTGTGATGTTCGGGGCGCGCTGGCGCCCCACGGACAGGAGCCTAGCAGTTCGCCCGAGGAGATGGGACCCGCCCGCGCACCGAACTCGCACCCTCGCATTATGGCGCAAGCTCAGGCGAAGCGTGCGGCCCGCCATCGGTTCTGCCAGGATGGCCCCTCGCATCGCTCTCTCAGCCAATCCCCGCCCCTCGCCGCCCGTGATCGCAACCTTCTTCGCTTCCCTCGCCCTCGTCGCCGCCGCCGACGAGACCGACGACCTCGCCGAGCGCGCCACCGAGCTGATGGTGGAGCGCTGCGTCGAATGCCACTCCCCCGGCCCGGGCAACAAGAAGGCGCGCAACTGGATCGAGGACGTACGCGACCACGAGCAGTGGGTGCCCGACTGGGTGGAAATCGAGGACTACGCCGAGAGCGACGACCTGGCCGACATCTCCCTCTGGGTGAGCCTGACCGACCCCGATCCGGACATCCGCATGCCGCCCGTGGACTCCGAAGCGGGGCCCATGAGCCTGGACGAGCTGGCCCTGATCCGCTGGTGGATCGATATCGGCGCCCCCCTGCCCGCGGCCGAGGACGGCGGCGAGGAGGACGCCGCCGAATCGCCCGCGGCCCCGTCGCCCTGGGAGCGCGGGCGATCCTGGGTGGGTCGGCTACACCCGATGGTCGCCCACTTCCCTATCGCCCTGCTGCTGGTCGCGGTCCTCGCACTCGCCCTCGGAGCCCGCAGCTCCGCGCGGTTTTGCGTGCACGTCGGCGCGGCGAGCGCCGTGGCGGCCGCCGCCCTGGGTTGGATCAACGCCCTCGACGTGCGCGCGAGCTGGATGCTCACGACCCACCGCTGGCTTGGGGTCGCCACCGCACTGCTGGCCCTCGCCCTGGCCTGGCTCCTCGAGCGCGGCCTGCGCTCCGGCGCGGCGCGCCCCGACGGATTGACGCGCACGGTCCTGTGCGTCTGCGCCCTGGCGGTCGCGGCCACGGGCTTCTTCGGCGGCTCCTTGATCCACGGCCTCGACCACCTGCTGCCCTGAGTTCAGGCCGGCGGCGGAATCGTGCGACCGTGGCCCCGATTCCCGGGCCCGCCCCGACCGGAGCGAAGAAATCAGCCGTAACACGCTTCCCGCGGTGACCTAGGAGATCGCAGCAGGCGGCCTCCCTCGGAGACCGCCCGCCCGCCCCCCCGCAGATGGCTAGCGAACCGGTAGAATGGAAGGCAAGTGACGGTCGGAGAACGGCCGCACGGGATCCCCAGTCCCCGATGCGATTCGCACATTTCGAATTCGACCCCGAGCGGGACCGGCTCGGGGAAGGCCCCCTCAGTGAGGTCTACAAGGCCAAGGACATCGACCTCGGACGCACGGTGGCCCTGAAGATCCTGCGTGCCCACGCCGAGATCGACCCGGCCGCGGACGAGCGCTTCCACCGCGAGGCGATCCACGCCAGCGGGCTCCGCCACGAGAACATCGCGACCATCTACGAGTACGGGAAGGACCAGGGGACCTCCTTCATCGTGATGGAGTACTTGCCCGGACGCACCCTGGACAAGGTCTTGAAGGACCAGATACTCGGCTACGAGGAGTGCCGGAGCATCGCGGAGCAGATCACCGAGGCCCTTGAGGGAGTACACGCGGACGGGATCATCCACCGCGACCTGAAGCCCGGCAACATCATGTTGCTCGACGACGGGAAGGTGAAGTTGCTCGACTTCGGCATCGCCCGGGCGTCGGACGAGTCCTCGATAACCCAGCACGGAATGCTGGTCGGGACCGTGCTCTACATGTCGCCCGAGCAGGTGCGTGGCGACGAATTGAACGCCGCCTCCGACATCTTCTCCCTCGGATCGGTGCTCTACCACGTGATGACGGGCGCGCTGCCGTTCCCCGGCAAGAGCTTCCCCGAGGTCTGCATGGGGATCCTCGACGGGAACCCGCGGCGTCCCTCGCACATCCGCCAGGGCTTCCCGGCCCATTTGGAGGAGTTCATCCTGCGCTGCCTGAAACCCCTTCCGGAGGACCGCTTCACCGACGGCAAGGAGGCGCGCAATGCGATCCGATCCGTGAATGCGACGGCGCGCAGTTCTGGAACGGAGTCCGAGAGCCTGGAGGCCCGGCTCCTGATCCCGCCCATTTCCTGCGGAGCGAGCGAGCGGGATTGCGCCGTGATCGCCGGAAGTCTCCGCAAGGACCTCGCATCGGAGCTGACACGCATCAAGGGAGTCGATGTCGCCCTGCGCGAGAACGACGTCATCAGCGAGGGAGAGCGCTTCGACTATGTGCTGCGAACCACGCTCGAGGTCCACGAGTCCCACGGCAAGCTGGTGTTGAATCTGGAGCGCTGCTCCCCCCATGCAGACGCACACGCCTCGCGCGAGAGCACCAGCGACCTGGTCGAGGGCTCGGACCCCAACGAATGGTCCCTGCAGGCGAACCTGGTGCGCACGGCGGTGCGGCGCGTGAAGAAGCGCCTGACCGATTTCTCCCTGACCCCCAGCAAGGGCAGCCGCAGGGATGGGGGCAAGGCCCTCGCTCTCGCCCGCAGGGCCCACGACCAGCTCCTGCGCGGCACGACCAAGCACCTGATGTCCGCGATCTACGGCTTCCGGTCCGCGATCACAGCCGACCGTTATTGCGCCAAGGCGCACGCCGGTCTCTCCGAGGCGATGGTACGCAAGTACCTCTACTGGGACGGCGACTCCGGCTTCCTCGCCGAAGCTCGCGAGCATTCGCGGCACGCCCTGGCACTCGAGCCCCACTGCGCCGAGGCCCACACCTCCCTGGGCTTCGCCTACCACCTGAGCGGCCACTCCACCGACGCCGAGCGCGAGTACCGGGTCGCCATCCAGAGCGACGAGACCGAGTGGCTCGCGCATCGCCTCCTGGGCGCCGTCCTGGCCCGCGAGGGGAATTTCGAGAACGCCGAGCCCCTCCTGCAGCGGGCGGTCAAGCTGAAGCCGAGCCACATCGGCTCCTTCGACCACCTCTACACCGTCTTGAGGCGACTCGAGCACCACGAGGACGCCGAGGCGCTGGCGGAGCGAGGGATCGCGGAGGCACGGGAGGAGATCGAGAAGAACCCGGACAACCAGGAAGCGCGCCTGCACATGGCCCTGCTGCTGGGGCGCATCGGATCCCATGCAAAGGCCCGGCGGGAAGTCGAGGCCGCCCTTGAGATCTCTCCGAAGGACGGCTACACGAGCTACCATGCCGGGTGCGTGCTCGCGGTCATCGGGAACGTGTCCGAGGCCATCGACCAGCTGGGCAAGGCGCACGCACGCGGCTTCTACATCCGCAGCGAACTGCGCAACAACACCGACCTGGAGATCCTGCGGGGGTCACCGGAGTTCGAGGCCCTCGTCGGCTGAGCGCCCCTGGCTATCGCACGGATCGCTGACCGCATTCGTTGTCGCCGACGCTGACCGTGGGTACCATGCCGGGCTGGCCATCGCCTGCCGACCATGAGTGAACCGATCGTAATCCTCGACACGGAGACCGCAAACCTCCGGGTTGCGCCGCACCTGCTGGAGCTGGGCGCCGTGCGAGTCCAGGACGGCGAGATCGTGGACCAGTTCGAGAGCCTGGTCTGCCCGGAGGTCGAGATCGACCCCGACGCCACGGCGATCCACGGGATCGAGGAAGACGACGTGCGCGACGCGCCCACGCCGGCCGAGGTCCTCGGCGAGTTCGCCGCCTGGACGGGAGAGTCCTGGATGGCGGCCCACAACGCGCCGTTCGACGCCCGGGTCCTGGCCTACGAGTACGCGCGCTGGCAGCTCGTGCCGCCGCCCGGAGCCTTCATCGACTCCCTGATCCTGGCGCGCAAGGCGCTCCCCGACGCGCCCGATCACAAGCTCGGCACGCTGGTCGAGCTGCTCGGCCTGGAAGACGGGCCGCGCCACCGCGCTCTGGCCGACGCGGTCTACTGCTGGCAGGTGATCGAGGCCTGTAGCGAGCCCGGGTCGGACGCTGGCGTCCAGCCTCTGATCGGCGCAGCGGAGGGAGGGCGCGGGCTGCTGACGATCGCCTCCAAGGCGCCGGCCGCCCCCCGCATGAGCGCCCGCCTGCGCCCCCTCGAGCGCGCGATGGAACGCCGCGAGGAGGTCACGCTCCTCTACGGCGACGGCACCGACCATCCCGCGCGGATCACCCTCCTGCCGCGCTTCCTGTACCGCAGCCAAAAACGGGACTACATGGAAGCCGAAAGCCGCTGGTCGGGAGGGCTCAGAACCTACCGACTCGATCGTATCCGCCGCATCCTCCCCCAGACCACGAGCTCGCCGTGAGCATCCGCAACATAGCCATCGTCGCCCACGTCGACCACGGGAAGACCACCCTGGTCGACGCCATGTTTCGCCACGCCGGAACCGTCCGCGCCAACCAGCAGCTGCGTGAGCGCGCCCTCGACACCGACGCACAGGAGCGCGAGCGTGGCATCACGATCCTGGCCAAGAACACCGCCATCGACTACGAGGGCACACGCATCAACATCGTCGACACGCCCGGGCACGCCGACTTCGGCGGCCAGGTAGAGCGCACGCTCTCCCTGGCGGACGCAGTGCTGCTTCTGGTCGATGCCTTCGAGGGGCCGATGCCCCAGACGCGCTTCGTGCTTCGCAAGGCCCTCGAGAAGGGGCTGCGGGTGCTGGTGATGATCAACAAGATCGACCGCCCGGACGCCCGCCCCGACGATGTGCTGACCGAGGTCTTCGACCTGTTCGTCGAGCTCGGCGCCGCCGAGGAGCAGCTCGACTTTCCCGTCGTCTACGGGTCCGGGCGCGACGGCTACGCCACCCTGGAGCCCGACGGGGAGCGCCAGGACCTCGGCGCGCTGTTCAAGATGGTCTTGGAGCAGGTTCCCACCCCGAGCAACGATGCCGGGGCTCCGGTGCGCTTCCAGGCCACGACCCTCGAGCACGACGACTTCGTGGGACGCATCGCGATCGGCCGCGTGGAGAGGGGCGTACTGAAGATGGGAGCGCGCCTGCGGCTCTCCCACCCCGATCGCGAGACGAGTGCGCTGGTGTCGATCAAGGGCCTCTTCCGGCACCAGGGCCTGCAGCGCGTCGCCGTCGAGTCGGTGGAAGCCGGAGACGTGGCGGTCGTGGCCGGGATCGACGACCTATCCATTGGCGACACGCTCTGCGATCCCGAGCACATCGAACCGCTGCCGGCGATCACGATCGACGAGCCGACGATCACCATGGAGTTCCTGGTGAACGACTCGCCCTTCGCCGGGCAGGAAGGCCGCTACGTCACCAGCCGGCACCTGCTCGAGCGCCTCGACCGCGCGCAGGTGCGCGATGTGGCCCTGTCGGTGAGCCCCGGCAGCGCCGGAGACCGCTTCGTGGTCAAGGGGCGCGGCCTGATGCACATCGGCGTGCTGATCGAAAACATGCGCCGCGAGGGTTTTGAGTTCGCCGTGGGCAAGCCGCGCGTGATCATCCGAGAGATCGACGGACGCGATCACGAACCCTACGAGCGGGCGACGGTCGAGCTTCCGGCCGACTACTCAGGGCGGGTGATCGAGTACCTCGGTCAACGGCGCGGCGAGCTCTTGAACATGGACACGCGCGGCAATATGACGCGCCTGGAGTTCTCCCTGCCCGCGCGCAGCCTGATCGGTGCGCGCACCTCGCTGTTGAGCCTCAGCCGCGGCGAGGCGATCCTGAGTCACGTGTTCGATCAATGGAAGCCGGACGGCGGGCGGATTCCGCGCCGCTCGACCGGCGTGCTCGTATCGGACCGCGCGGGTTCATCCGTAGCCCACGCGCTCGACTCCCTCTCCGATCGCGGCACATTCTTCGTCGGGCCGGGCGTGAAGGTCTACGAAGGGATGATCGTGGGCGCCAACGGCAAGCTGGACGATCTGCCCGTCAACGCCTGCCGCACGAAGAAGCTCACCAACATCCGCTCCTCCAGCAAGGACATCGCCGTCCAGCTCACGACAGCGCGGGAAATGTCCCTCGAGGAGTTCCTCGAGTACATCGAGGACGACGAGCTGCTCGAGGTGACGCCCCGCGACCTGCGCCTGCGCAAGCGCGTGCTGGGCGCCGATCAGCGCAAGAAACTCGCGCGCGCGGCGCGCTGATCGCAGTCGCCTCAAGCTCTCTCGCCGCGGCAGATGCGGACCGGATCCCCGACCACCGCCGACAGGCGCGCGCGATCGGGAACTGACAGGCGGAACCCACGGCGCTCGCAGGCGGGGAGCACGAGGGCGAGCTCCTCATCGGTGGTGGTCAGGACGAACGACGGCGCGAGGGTGTCGAGCAGCGCGTCGAGCAGGGACTCCACGCGCCGGCGATCCTGGCCGAGGTCGCCGCGGCCCGTGGCGAGGTCGGTGCCCTCTCGTCCGTAGAGTTCGTCATGCAGAGCGGGGAACGACTCCGGGTCGGTCAGGACGCTCACTAGCCAGGCGTGATCGAAATCCTCGCTCGGCAGGGAAGGGAGACCGCAGGTCTCGATCGCGCCCAGGTCCAGGCCGAGGGAGCGGGAGACGGCGCCCAAGGCCCGATTGAGCTCCCTCGTCTCGTCGTTCGCGAGGTTCAACGCGCGGACCTCGCGGCCGAGGACGATACGCTCGGTGAGCAACGGCGCGAGCTCCGCCAGGGCAGCGCCCACGTACACGCTGCGTCCGCACCCGTCGCCAGGGGGCGCGCCAGCAGGCGCGAGGGCGACGGCGAGGTCGGACGCTAGCTGCAGGCTCGCGTCACGCACGGCCTCACGCTGGGCGGGAGGGAAGAATGCGTCACCGCCCTCGCTGCAGTGACAGCGCCCGAGCAGCTCCCAGTCCAACTCCTCCTCCAGGCGCGCCATGGCGGCCCCGAAGGTGCCGAGGGGATCGATACTGAGGGTCAGGGCGAGTCTTCCCCGTCGCCGCGCCGGCGCTCCCCGGATTCCTCGCCGTCCTCGGCCGGGGGCTTCGGCAGAGGGGGCAAGCCGAGTTCGACGCGCACGGCAGCCTCAAGCTCATCGGGATGAAAACCGAGCGGCCCAGGGGCGCCCGCGTAGGCGATCCTGCCATTCTTTCCGACGAGGTAGAGCCGGTCCGGGAAGCCCGCGTAGGCCTTGTCGGCCGTGTTCTTCATGTCGTCGATCAGCACGGTCATCGGAGCAAGGTCCAGCCGCTCCTGGCAGACCGTGGCGACGGCGAGGCGCTCGTCGATCGTGAGCGGCTCCTCGACGATCGGATTTCCGTCCCGGCCTCCGCGGGGCGAGGCGCCGTCGAAGGCGTGGGCCTCGCTGATGTAGACGACGAGGAACTCCACCTTCTCGCCGTAGGTCGCCTGCAGCTCCTTCAGTCGCCCGACCGAGCGACGGAAGGGAGGTCATGTGTAGCTGCCGAAGACCAGCGCGACCGCTCTCTTGCCCCTGAAGGAGGAGAGTTTGACCTTGTCGGGTTTCTTCGTCTCTGCGTCGACCGCCGGCTTCTGCGCGGGTCTCTTCTGCTCGCCACCCTCCGCTTCCTGCTCGCCTGCATCGGCCGGATCGGCGTATCTCTCGAGCACCAGGAGATCGAAGTCCGGGGCGCTCGCGCCCACTTTCGGGCTCCGGGCCCGCGCGGACCTGCGCCCTTCACGGCCCGCACGGCCCTCGCCGCCCTCGCGCCCCGAACGGTCCTCTCGACCCCTACCGCCGCCGCGCCGCCCGGCGCCTCTGCGGCCGCCGCCACCCTGTGCCCCACCGCGCGAGAAGTCCTCTCGGGTGAGCGTCCCGCTGCGGTCCACGTCCAACCGCTCGAAGGCCTCCTTCGTGCGCGCGTACTCGGCGAAGGTGATCTCGCCGTCGTGGTTAGCGTCGTAGACGCTCGTCATGTACTCCCAGACGGAGTCGGCCTCCGTCTCCAGCTTGCGCAGGGCCTCCTCGATCTCGTCGCCGCTCTCCTGGAGCGCGGGGGCCGCGATGGCGAGCGGACAGGCGAGGACCATGGTCAGCCCCAGCGCACCCAAGAGCGAAACGACGCGGCGGTAGATATTCATCGGGGTGTCCTCTTCGAACGCCCGCGAGCAGGTCCACGGGCGGGTTAGCGATCGCTTCGAAGTCTAACCGGCTCTTCGTGCCTGGTTGTTTCCCGGTTTGTTCAGGCCCGATATCCCTCTCGTCACGTGGCAACGCCTGAGGCCCCGGTTGCTACCGATGCCGCGGCGTTCTCGCATCGGGCGCGGGGGCGCTGACCCGTATTCAGGCCCCTGGTCTCACGAGAGGCGGTTTTCGTGGGTTGAGGCCGCTCCAGGGTGCCGTCCCGCCGTCCGCTGGAATCCACGCTACAATCCTGATCCAGTGTAAGGAGCTCCTCATCGCAGCCATCGTGCACAGTCCTCCCTGGCGAGGCGCAGCTTCAGCCAACACGAACGCAATGAAAACCACGATCGCACTCTCAGCCATGCTGTTCGCCGCGAGCGCCCCCTTCTCGCTCGCACAGAACACGACCATGTGGATCGACTCCCCAGTGTCCAACTGGGAATGGGACGCCTTCGCCCTCAACACCAACGCAGTGCCGCTGGCGACCAACGAGTTCGACCTGTATGGGCCCATCTACCTGGATCTGGGCATGAACGCCAACGGCAACGTGAGCACGGGGCAGTTCATTGACTCCGAGATCACCATCTCGCCCGACATTCAGGGCTACTTCCCCAACCCGATCCCGGGCCTGCCCAACCTCGTCGATTTCCACATCGAAGATGTCGTGCTCTCCGCACAGTCCTTCCCTCTCGACTTCGGAGACCCCACAACCTCCGACGGGAGCTTCCAGGGCGACTCGGTCTATCAGTTCACGAGCGGGGTCATCCACCTGGTCATCCTGGGGGGCTTCCCCTACGACTTCGATCTATCGGGGCAATCGACGAACTCCCAGGTGGTCTTCGGCCAGTTCACCGTCGCCCCGAGCGGGACCATTCACCTCGATTCCTTCCAGAGCCACCACGCAGTCGCCACCGAACCCAGCACTGGCATCACCTTCACGCTCGACTTCTGGGGCGACGTGATAGCGGACTCAATCATCCGTGTGCAGGCCTTCTGCTTCGGCGACGGGACGGGAACCGGCTGTCCCTGCGGAAACTTCGGCGGCTCGGGCGCGGGCTGCATGAACGGCACGCTCCAGGGCGCCGTCCTCAGCACGAGCGGCGGAACGAGCATCTCTGACGGCGACCTTGTCCTGCACGGCTCGCAGCTTGTCCCCGGCCAACCCGGGCTCTACTTCCAGGGCGACAACGCGGTCAACGGCGGCGCCGGGGTCACCTTCGGCGACGGCCTGCGCTGCGCGGGCGGCAACGTGGTTCGCCTGCAGGTGCGGGCCGCCGATGCAGGCGGCTCCTCGAACACCAGCGTGGACATCGGCCTGGAGGGCAGCGTCACGGCCGGCGCCGCCAGGCGCTACCAGCTCTGGTACCGCGACCCGCAGAGCAGCATGTGCGGCACGACCTTCAACCTGACCAACGGGATGGAGATCTTCTGGTTGCCCTGATCGCGTGCGTCAGGACCCCAGGGGCGTGAGCGCGATCCCGCGGAAATGGATCTCCGCCCCTTCTGACTGTAGACAGATCTTGCCGGGCGTCTCCAGACACCCCCAGGCCTGGTTGAGAACCGCGTCGTTCACGCGCAGGATGACGTGGCCCTTCCAGACCGTGATCTCGTAGCGGTTCCACTCTCCGATCGGAAGTTCGTTGGTCCCGGTGCGGCGGGTGTTGCGTCCGTTCGTGCGCGCCTCGACGACCTTCATCGGGAAGGCGTCGATGTTCCAGAAGTCCCCGGCCGCGCCGCTCTGGAGCTGCGCCTCGATGCTCCTGGGCCAGACCTTGTCGGGACCGATCTGTCGCAGGAGCACACCGCTGTTGCCGGCCTTCTTCGTGACTGGATTGAAGCGCCACTCCAGTTGCAGCACGAAGTTCTCGTGGTCGTCCTCCGTGCGCAGGTAGCCGATTGGCCGCCCCTGGCAGACCAGCACCCCCTCGTCCGTGACGCTCCACACTTCGGCCGCATCGACCTCCTTCCGCAGGAGATGCGTCCAGCCTGCGAGATCACGGCCGTTGAACAAGGTCTTTGAGCGATCGCCTTGAAAGTCGAGGTTGCGAATCTTCAAGCTGCGAAACCACACGTCGTCGCCGTGGTCCTGGAGCGCGATGTGTCCGCGCAGCTCCTTGCCGAAGCCGGGCATGTTCTTGAACTTGCAGCCCTCGATGAGCTTCACCCAGGCATCGTCGTGCAACTCGAAGGAGACGACGCGCACCCCGTTGAGCCAGTGCTCGACGTGGTTCCCCACGACCAGGATGCGGCCGCTGTTCCACTCGCCGATGGGATTGAGCGTCTTGGGCTCGGCGGCGATCATGGCGTAGAGAGAGGCCGCCGCGGTCTTCGCGCTGCGACCGTCGCGGTGCCCGGCATCGTCGAGGATCTGGTACTCGGGCCCCGTCTCCCAGGTGTTGCCGCGCTGCTCGCTGACGCGGTACATGATCCCGCTGTTGGCGCCGGCGGCGACCTTCCATTCGAATGCGAACTCGAAGTCCTGGTAGGCGATTTCACTCACCAGGTCTCCACCGCCCGCCCCCGCCACCTTGTGCAGGGTGCCCTGTTCCACGACCCAGCCGCGGGCGGGAAAATCCTCGCCCCGGAAGCGGCGCCAACCGGCGCCGGTCTCCCCGTCGAAGGCCAGGGTCCAGCCGTCGGCGCGCTCAGCCTCGCTGAGGGTGTTCGGCTCCTGGAGGGGCATGCAGAGGGCGGTGCTGACCAGCAGAACGGATGCGATCATCATCTGGAGACATCCAAGGGGTGTGCGGAGGAAGCGAGCAGGCAGGATACCTCGCTGACACATTGATGGGAGGCAGTCTTGCCTGTACGCTATTCGGCCCGTCCTCTCAGGGTGACCCCTGCGGGCGTAACTCAGTTGGTAGAGTGCAAGCTTCCCAAGCTTGATGTCGCGGGTTCGAATCCCGTCGCCCGCTCCAAACGGTTGCCTCGAGAGACGGTTAGTTCTCTTTAGTTCTCTTTTCTCCGCTTGCGTGCTTCCCGTTCCGATCCCCGATGGATCCCCGGGCAGCTGTCAGACGAGCATTTTTTCCAAAGATAGACAGACAGATGGGTAACAGACTCTACGTAGGAAACCTCTCCTGGGAAACCAACGAGGAATCCCTCCGCATGGCATTCTCGCAGGACGACCGTGAAGTCAAGGACGTCCAGATCCTGACCGACCGCGACACCGGCCGCTCGCGCGGCTTCGGCTTCGTGGAAATGAGCTCCGACGAGGACGCTCAGGCCGCCATTACGGCTCTCGACGGCGCTGAAGTCGACGGACGCAACATCAAGGTCAACGAGGCCCGCGAGCGCCAGCCCCGCACCGGCGGCGGCGGCGGTGGCGGCGGTGGCGGTGGCGGCGGCGGCTACGGCGGCGGCGGCGGCGGAGGTGGTCGCTGGTAGAGCTCGACGACGAGCCGCCCACAGGCGGCTCGTCTCACTGATTCAACGGGGGGCCGACCGCCTGCAAGTTCGGCCCCCTAACCTTCTCTCCCCTCTCCGACCCGAGGTAGCCCATTGGCGAAGTCACCCCAGTCCTTCGAAAAACGCCAACGCGAGCGGCGCAAGCAGATGAAGCGCAAGGAGAAGCTTGAGCGGCGCTATGAACGCAGCGCCGAGAAGAAGCAAACCAAGGAGAGCGGGGACGCTCCCGATGATGATCTCCAGAAGCTCGAAGGGGATGACGACGAGGGGCTGCGCTGGACCGGCGAGGAGGAAGTGGTAGAGGAGGACGAGGAGGACGGGGGTTCGCAGGGCGCCGAAGCAAGGCAACGGCGGGAAAACCGCTGATCAGCACCCGAGCTGCGACTCTCCAGGAGTCCGCGCCCTTCACCCAGTCAGTTTCTTCCACGATTCCGGTGCCGGAATCGCGCTGACCTCGATGCGCTCGAGATGGGCCATGACGGCCAGCACGCTGGCCTCGTCCCAGGCGTCGCCAACGATCTGCAACCCGATCGGCAGGCCGTCGCTCATGGCGACGGGCACCGATCCTGCGGGCAGACCCGTCAGGTTCGCGAGGAAGGCCAGGCGGCAAGCACCGCCGACAGCTCCGGCGTCGGCCAGGGCCACTCCGTCGTCCCCAGGCGAGTAAGCGGGAGGCTGGATCGCCGTGGTGGGCAGGGCGAGCACATCGACGCCGGCGATGGCGCGAGCCACGCAACGGCGCAAGGCGGCCCGCGTCCGGCAACCTCCAAGGTAGTCGCGCGCCGAGAGCTGCCCCATCAGGCGCAAGGTGAGCCGCAGATCGTCGCCCATCTGCTCTCCGAAGCGGACGAGGTCGTCCGAGAGAGCGCCCATGCACTCGACCGCGATGGTCAGCACTCCCACGGCCAGAGCCTGATCGGCCAGGGGCAGGTCCAGGTCCACGAGCGTGGCGCCCTCTGCTTCCAGCGCCGCCAGAGCCGCGCGACAGGCGCGCTGAATCGACTCCGTGGCCACTTCAAACTCAGCGAGCGGAACACCGATACGGCAGCCACGCACACCCCGACCGAGAGCGCCACGCCAGGCCGTCGGCGCCTCGTCCCCATCGCTCGCGTAGTTCGTCGGAGGGTCCACGGGGTCCAGGACCCCGGTGGTGTGACAGAGGAAATCGACCAGGTCGGCGGTGGACGGCCCGAGTGGGCCGATGTGGCTGACGGATCCCCGGCCGAAGGCGCTCCCTCCGCGGCCAACGCGCCCGAAGGTCGGCTTCAGCCCGAAGACTCCGTTGAAACTGCTGGGTATACGGATCGACCCACCGCCGTCCGAGCCCGCCGCGACCGCCGCCAGGCCGAGCCCCACGGCGACTCCAGCACCGGTGGAGGAGCCGCCCGCCCCGTGCCCCGAGTCGTACACGTTGCGCGGCATGTCGTGGTGCGGGTTCATACCCCAGGGGTTCATCCCCCACTCCGTCGCGTGCGTCTTCGCGAAGAGCAGCGCTCCGCCCTCGCGCAGGCAACGCACGAGGGTGCTGTCGCACTCCGCCGGCGTCTTGCGGTAGGCGGTCCCCCCACCGGTCACTAGCCCCGCCATGTCGTGTTCATCCTTGATGGGCAGGGGCAGGCCGTCGAGGGGCGAGAGCGGCTGGCCCGCGCGATGACGAGCCTCGCTCTCGCGCGCCGCCGCGCGGGCCGTCTCCCAGTCGGTGCACACGAAGGGGCTGTGCAGGGCACGGCCGAAGTCCGCTGCCTGCACGCGCGCAGCGAGACCATCTAGGATCTCGACCGGCGAGAGCGCCCCCGAGGCGTAGGCCCGGCGCAGCTCGGCGCCGACGCTACGGGCCGTGGCGGGCGCCCCCAAGTTCGCGTCCGTCCATCGGCGAGGAGGGCCGCCGCGGATCGGTCGCGGTTCGAGATCAACATCGGCGCGCGCCTCGCTCGGGAGGGAGCGCAGCTCGTGCAGGCCATAGGCGCGGCCCATCCGCGACAGGATGCAGCGTGCCCCGACGCCGGTGGACGCCAGGGCCCGGACGAGCGCGAGGGAGGGTCCGCGCAGCCGAGGAATGTTCACGATCGAAGCCTGCTCAGGGGGTCGCGGGTCGCCCGCACCACCGAGCAGCACGGGAGCGCGCATGGTAGCCAGGATCCTGCCCGAGAGCCGTCACGATCAGGGAATGCCTGCGGAGTAGAATCGAGCGCCCGGCCCAACGCCGACTGCCTCCTGCCCATGGCCTCTCCCACACCGAACTCGCGCCTGCCCGCGCCCGCCGACGGCGAGGTGCGCGTGTGGCGCGTGGACCTGCGGCCCCAGCCCGGGGAGCTGGAAGCGATGCGGGCACTCCTCGCTCCCGACGAGCTCGAACGAGCCGCGCGCTTCGTGTTCGAGGTGCATCGTGTGCGCTGGACCATGGGCCGCGGCGCCATGCGCTCAATCCTGGGGCAGACCCTGGGCCGCGACCCGGCGCGCCTGAACTTTGCAGCGGGCCCCCATGGCAAACCGTTCCTCGCGGAGGAAAAGGACGATGGGCCGTGGTTCAACCTCACCCACTCAGGAGATCTCGCTCTGCTGGCGATCAGCGCCGTGGGCGAGGTGGGTGTGGATGTTGAGATCCATGATCCTCGGCGCGCGACCGAGGAACTCATGGAGCACTACTTCGCCCCCGGAGAACGAACCACGATCAAGGCCATGGATGCCTCCAGGAGAATGCGCGGCTTCTTTGATTGCTGGACGCGCAAGGAGGCCTTCATCAAGGCCGTCGGTGACGGCCTCTCCTTTCCCCTCGACGAGTTCGAGGTGCGCACAGCGCCACGCGACGCCGCGCTGCTCTCGATCCACGGTGACAGCGAGGCCGCCAGGAGCTGGACCCTGGCGGACCTTTCACTCGCCAAAGACGTCTCGGCGGCCCTCGCCATCGAGACCTGCAGGTGCTCGATCGTGCGTGACGACTGGTCTCCGGGCGGCCAGTGAGAGCCCAGTACCTTGTTTTCCAACGGCGAAGACCACGGTTCCGCGCACACCGGCGGCACGCTTTCAAGCGGTTCGATGCTGCTAGGAAGCAGAACGAACCTGTACGGTGAGCCACACCGGCGGCCCGTTGAGCGCCGGGGAGAGAACAGGACCAGGATCCCGTGACATCAGGCCCCAAGAAGGTCATCTACGCGGCGCTGCTCGGAAACTCGGCCATCGCGGTAATCAAGTTCGTGGCGGCGTCGATGACAGGCTCGTCGGCCATGCTGTCCGAGGCGGTTCACTCGGTCGTCGACACGGGCAACCAGATCCTGCTCCTGCACGGTCTACGCCGCGCCCGCCGACCACCCGACGCTGAGTTCCCCTTCGGTCACGGCAAGGAGATCTACTTTTGGAGCTTCGTCGTGGCGCTCTCGGTCTTCGCCGTGGGAGCCGGCGTCTCCATCTACGAAGGCGTCGTGCACATCCTCCACCCGCGCCCGATCGAGGACCCGACCGTCAGCTACGTCGTCCTGGGAGTGGCGATGGCCTTCGAGGGCGCCGCCTGGCTCTTCGCGTGGCGGGAGTTCTCCCGTGCGCGGGGCACGCTCGGAGTGTTCGAGGCCGTCCGGCGCGGGAAGGACCCGTCCCTCTTCGTCGTCCTGTTCGAGGACTCGGCCGCCATGCTCGGCCTGGTCGTGGCCTTCGCCGGCATCGCCCTCAGCCACGCCACGGGACTGGCCTGGATCGACGGAGCGGCCGCCGTCGTGATCGGCCTGATCCTGGCGGCAACGGCCGCCTGGCTGGCCTTTGAGACCAAGAGCCTGTTGATCGGGGAGGCCGCCGACGAGGAGGTACGGGCGGAGATCCGCCGCATCGCCACAGGGCGCCCGGGAGTTCTACGCCTCAACGAAGTCCTCACCATGCACATGGGACCGGACTTCGTCCTGGTCAACTTGAGCGTCGAGTTTCGGGACGGGGAGTCGACCGAGACCATCGAGGAGGCCGTCGCGACGATCGACGCCCAGATCAAGGCCGCCCTGCCCGAAGTGCAGCGCGTCTTCATCGAGGCCGAGACCGCTCCGCGCGCGAAGCCTAGCTGACGCCCGCGGCAGCCCGGGCGCGCTCGATGGCGTCGCGCAGCCCCTCATGCACGGCAGCCACGGCGGCCGGATCCCACTCCGCGGGATCACCGCGCAGGAAAGAGGTCTTGTCCTCGCGGTTGTCGAAGCGCGCAACCGGAATGTGGAAGGTCCTCCCGCGCGTCTTGACCGTCACGGTCCGCTCCCGCGCCGATTCCGCCTCCAGCCAGACCATGTCGTCCGTCCCGTAGTCCCCGAGCATCACCTGTATCGGCACGCCATGGTGCAGGATCGATCCCGGGTCGTCGGGATCGGTGCGCGCATCGTTCCGCCGCCGCGACTCCTCGGGGGTCACCCAAACGTAGAGGATCACCGCGCTCTCGAGCAGTTCATCGGAGAGACACGCGAGGGAGTGCCGGTAGCCGAGCGGCGCAGGCAGGGGCATCTCGGCGCCCTGCGGACCGCCGCGGGCGAACTCGACCACGATCGTCTTGTCCGAAAGGTCGACGACGCGCGCCGCTTCCAGTTCGCCCAGCAACTCTCGCGCCTCGCCCTCCAGGGCATCGGCGGCCGCAGCGCGCACGCCATCTTCAAGGCCGGCGATGCGCGCGGGGATGCCCAGCCGACCGGCCGCGTCGTCGATGCGGCCGAAGAGGTGCGATGCGGCCTCGGGCACAGATGCGGCCCCTATCGCGGTGAGGGCGGCGTGGTCCTGATTGATGAGTTCGATCAAGGTCCCCCAGTCCCGCGGGTCGCTGAAGGTACTCTCGTCGGAGTCATAGAAGAGCCGCGCATGACCGGCCTCCTCGAGGACGCCGTCCACGCGCCGCATGAAGTGCACATAGGGAAAGTCGTCGAGCTGGACCGTGGGCCCCAGGCCGAAGGAGCGGCGGCACTCCTCCATCGAGAGGCTCGCCAGGTAGCGGCGTACCTCCGACTTTCCCGAAGCGGGCAGGGCCAGGAGCAGGAGGGTGTCGAGGGTCTTCATCAGCTTCGGTGGCGTTGGGGAAGAACGGGGTTGCACGCAGGATAACCGCTGACGGTCGGCGGCGCGGCACACCCTCGCCAGTGGGACGCGGCGCCTCCCGACGCTCCCGAGTCCGAGGACGCCCCACCCCTCGCGCAGGGCCCCGTGCGAGGGTCGGCTTGCCAGAATGGACGCCGGAGCCGACAATCAACCACCCTCGCACCCGAAACGACGCGAGCACCCGACCCACATTCCCCCAATGGAGCTGACCATGAAACGCGCGTTCCTCCTCTCCATGGCGTCACTCGCCCTCGCCGCGACGAGCGCTCGAGCCCAGTCCACCATCTACGGCCTGGACGTTCGGACCAGTTTCTTCTTCACGTCCGACACAGGTAGCTTTGTCACCAACTACACCCAGATCGCCACGAATCAGGACCCGATCTACGCGATCGACTTCGACTCCACGGCGACGACCTTGTGGGGGGTGGACTACGCCACCCTGGGCTACGGCACATTCGATCTAACGACCGGTGTGTTCTCCTCGCTCGGGATCGTAAGCGGCCCGACCGCCGCGGTGACTGGCCTGACTGCGTCCGCCGACGGAGTGACCTGGTACATCTGCGAGTACGACTCTGCGGTCGGCATCTCGAAGCTCTGGGAGGGTGACATCACGACCGGGACCTTCACTCTGCTCGGTACGATCTGGACCGGGATCATCATCGACATCGCCATCGACAGCCTGGGCAACCTGTACGGCCACAGCATCTCGATCGACTCGCTCCTGTCCATCGACACCATCAGCGGCGGCGGCACACTGATCGGTCCGACGGGACACGCGGCGAACTTCGCCCAGGGGATGGACTTCGACTGGTCGGACAACACCCTCTACGCAACGATCTACACTGGCGGGGGAACGGGCGTCTTCGCCACCTTCGACCTCTTGACGGGCGCGGGGAACATCCTCGAGGACACGACCTCCCTGAACGCCGAGATGGAGATTGCGGTCAAGGCGGAGGCCGGTGGAGGCATCGGGACCAACCAGTGCTTCGGTGACGGCTCCGGTACGACCTGCCCCTGCGGCAATCCGGCTGCGAACGGCGGTTGCGCCAACTCGACTGGCGATGGCTGCACCCTCAACGCTGTGGCCGCCGGCGGCGGTACCCTGAGCGCCGGCAACGCCATTCCTGGCCAGCCGGGTCTGTTCTTCCAGGGCGACAACAGCATCGGCGGAGGCAGCGGGATCTCCTTCGGTGACGGTCTCCGGTG
>MPMD02203883.1_pt1 | contig 59890 bp, 42 predicted proteins | sample 1617291 | NCBI WGS metagenome assembly MPMD02 (sample SAMN05944810, study PRJNA350692) | marine metagenome | biome: marine; feature: ODZ; material: water; isolation source: 120 m water sample filtered on 30 um supor filter | place: Pacific Ocean | collected 2012-04-09 | depth 120m m | reverse complement strand
GCAAGTGCTCGGTCGTGACTGACTCCGACGGGCGTGGTCGTCGCGGGGTGACGGCGGGCCTTGCCCCGGTCCAGTTCCTCGTTGCCCCGGCACTCCAATACCTGGGGAAGGCCGGTCAGCGCGGCGCCTGATTCACCGGCAGGATACGGTCGGGAGGCAGTGGGTCAGCCCTCGCCAGGGTCTGCCGGAAAGCCGAGCCGGGCGAGTTACTGGGAATGACCGGCACACGATTCGTCAGGCAGTACGCTTGGCACCCCCATGCCGTCCCCCGACGCTGCGCGCTTTCTCGTTCTGGTCACACCCCTGCTGCTCTCCGGCACGGGCCTCTCCCAGGGTCTGGGCACGAACTACTGCACGGCCGCGGTGAACTCGACGGGAGCGGGGGCAGTGATGGACGCCAGCGGGTCGGCGGACATCGATCTCAACAACCTGGTGCTGCACGCCACCGGGTTACCGCCGGACCAGCTCGGGATCTTCTTCTACGGCCCGGAACCCGCGCAGCTGCCCTTCGGCGACGGCTTCCGATGCGTCGGTGCCGGCGGGATCGGCTTGTTCCGCATCCAACCGCCGGTTTCGACCGGGACGGGCGTGATGAGCCAGGGCGTGGACTACACGAACCCGCCGACCTCGGCCGGCCAGATCAGCCCCGGCTCGACCTGGTACTTCCAGGCCTGGTATCGAGATCCGGTGGCCGGCGGCGCGACCTTCAACCTCTCCGACGGCTACGAGATCTCCTTCCAGGCGGGCTCGGGGAGCGGCGTATACGACGGCATGGCGCTCGTGCCGTCCGGGAGCTTCGAGATGGGCTGGCATGTGGGGAGCGGCAATCCCGACGAACTCCCGATACACACCGTGAACCTCGACACGTTCTACATGGACGCGTTGGAAGTGACCTACGAGGCCTTCGTGCTCTACCTGAACGACGCCCTGGAGCAGGGCGAGGTGACGGTGAGCTCGAATGTCATCTACCAGGTAGGAGGAGCGGGTCAGGTTCTCTGTGACACCAGCGGGAGTTCACCCGCATGGAGCCATCTGGACTGGGACGGCACGACATTCAGCGTTCAGCCTGGTTGGGAGGGGCACCCGATCGCGAGGGTCTCCTGGTACGGAGCGTGCGTCTTCGCAAACGGCAAGAGCCGGGACAAGGGCCTCGCGGCCTGCTACGACGAGTTGACCTGGTCCTGCGACTTCAGCGCGAACGGCTACCGGCTGCCGACGGAGGCGGAGTGGGAGTACGCGGCGCGCGGAGGCGAACACACGCCCTACTTCCGGTATCCCTGGGGCGATGCGATCGACGGGTCGCAGGCAAACTACCAGGGCTCTGGCGATTCACATGAGGGCGGAATCCCGGAGACGACGCCCGTGGGCTACTACGACGGCAACCAGGCCCCTGCGGGCGTGGACATGGCGAACGGCTACGGCCTGTACGACACGAGCGGCAATGTGTGGGAGTGGTGCTGGGATTGGCATGACAGCGACTATTACGCGACCAGCCCGTCGGACAATCCGACGGGGCCGCCAACAGGCACGGGGCGCGTGATCCGCGGCGGGAGTTGGGACTACGACACGGCGGGCCTGCGTTCAGCCAACCGTGGCGAGAACGGCCCGTTCACTCGTACCCGCAATGTGGGCTTTCGTGTGGTCGCAGCGCATCCCTGATCGAGCTCCAACCATGTGCGCCAGCAAGTTGAAGAGCGAGGGCTCGGACCGGAGGGGCCGTGCAGCGCGCCCTTCTGAGATGGGTTTGTAGGGGGGCTGTGACTGACGCGGTATCTTTCGCGGAATTCATCCCAAGATCTCCGAGGCTCGTCCGTGGATGCCTGCGAGCCCACAGTAGGCCCTGACGACCGCGTTCCATGCCGGCATCGAACCCCCGAGAAGACGACCCTCCGCAAGGCTGGGTCAGCGCCGCCTTGGCGAATTACGAGCGAGGACTGACCCTCTACGCTCTGCGCATCCTCGGTGACCTCGAACGCGCGCGGGACGCCGTTCAGGAGACCTTCCTCGGGCTCTGCAAGCAACGCCGGGAAGACGTCGAACACCGACTGGCCGAGTGGCTCTACACGGTCTGCCGCAACCAGGCACTCGACGTCCTGCGCAAGGAAAACCGCATGAGCACACTATCGGATGAATCGGCCGGGGGCATCACGAGCGCCGAGGAGCCGCACACGGCGGCCATCGAACGGAGCGAGAGCGTCTCCAAGGTGATGGAGGCGATGGAGCGCCTGCCCGAGAACCAGCGCGAGGCTCTGCGCCTCAAGTTCCAGCACGGCCTCTCCTACAAGGAGATCGGACGCGTCACCGAAGAGAGCGTCGGCAACGTCGGCTGGCTGATCCACACGGGGCTCAGGAAGCTGCGTGAGGGACTCGGGAGCGAGGAATGGAAAGGAATCGAAGCATGAACACGCCCAAGCAAGACACGCACCCCGCGGAGGATCCGCTCATCACCGCCTACGCCCTGGGTGAGGTGGATGAAGAAACACGCGCGAGCGTCGAGGCCCGCATCGACGCTGACCCGCGCGCGGCCGAGGCCGTGGCACAAGTGCGGGCGGCGGCCGAGCGACTCGAGGCGGAACTGGCGGCGGAGCACGGGCCGGGCCTGACCGGCGCCCAGCGCGACCGCATCACCGACGCGGCACGCGCCGCTGTACCGGCGCTCGTGAAAGGGCGCTTCAACCCCCGCCGCTGGGGGATGGTCGCGGCCGCTGCGTCATTGACAGCTCTCGTGGGGGCGGCGTCGTTGATGTTCAGTGACCGCTACGCTCCCGGCAGGGATCAGATGCTCGTTGGCAGCGAGACCGTTTCGGGTCTTGGTAGAACCCCCCCGGGGGCGCTCAAGGGAACGCGCTCATCGGCAGGAGGCCGCTACTCAGGCCGGGCGACTGAGGCTGTCGGGGTCGACCTCTACTGGTATGCAGCAAGCCCCGAGCCTCAATCACGCGCTCCAATCGCCGTCGTGCAAACCGAGGGGGAACCTGAGAGCCTTGGCTTCGGCGGCGAAGTGTCGTTGTCCGGACACGGCACCGAAGTCTACGACCCCATCACCGAGAACCCTTTCCAGCGGACTGCAGACGCGCCCCTCTCGACCTTCTCGGTCGACGTGGACAGCGCGTCCTACACCAACGTGCGCCGCTTCATCACCAACGGCTCCTTGCCGCCGGCCGACGCTGTGCGCATCGAGGAGTTCGTCAACTACTTCCCCTACGGCTACGCCGCTCCCGACGGGCAGCACCCCTTCGCGACCCACGTCGAGGTCGCCGGCTGTCCCTGGGAACCGCGGCACCGCCTAGTGCGGATCGGCATCAAGGGGCGCGAGATCGGTGAAGAGGGTCGCAAGCCGTCCAACCTCGTCTTCCTGCTCGATGTGTCGGGTTCGATGGGCACGCCGAGCAAGCTCCCGCTCCTCAGGCGGGCCATGGGAATGCTCACGACCGAGCTGGGCAGCGACGATCGCGTGGCGATCGCCGTATACGCGGGAGCCGCCGGGCTGGTGCTGCCCTCGACCTCCGCCGACGAGAAGTGGGCCATCCTCGACGCCCTCGATCGCCTGGAAGCGGGGGGCTCGACCGCGGGGGCGGCCGGCATCCAGCTGGCCTACGAGGTGGCGCGTGAGCACTTCATCTCCGGCGGCAACAACCGCGTGATCCTTTGCACCGACGGTGACTTCAACGTCGGCATGTCCGACGACGGGAGCCTCGTGCGCCTGATCGAGGAGAAGGCCAAGGCGGGCGTGTTCCTGACGGTGCTCGGCTTTGGATCGGGCAACCTCAAGGATTCGAAGATGGAGAAGCTGGCCGACAAGGGAAACGGCAACTACGCCTACATCGATAGCCCGCTCGAGGCGCGCAAGGTGCTCGTGGAGCAGATGGGCGCGACCCTCGAAACGATCGCCAAGGACGTCAAGATCCAGGTCGAGTTCAACCCGCTGGCGGTCGAGGGCTACCGCCTGATCGGCTACGAGAATCGCCTGCTGGCCGCCCAGGACTTCGCCGACGACGCCAAGGACGCCGGGGAGATCGGCGCCGGACACACGGTGACCGCCCTCTATGAGGTCGTTCCCGCCGGCGCCGGGCTCGAGCTGCCGGGCCTCGACCCTCTGCGCTACCAGAGCCCGGGACAGCCGAGTGGTGCCTCGTTTGGCGGAGAGCTGCTGTTCGTGAAGCTGCGCTACAAGCAGCCCGAGGGCGACGAGAGCACCCTGCTCGAGATCCCCGTCGCGGACGAGGGCGGCTCCTTCTTCGAGGCCTCCGAGGGCCTGCGCTTCGCCGTCTCGACGGCGGCCTTCGGGATGGTCCTGCGCGGCTCGGCCCATGTCGGCGACACGACTCTCGAGGAAGTGCTGGACTGGGCGGTGGAGAGCGCGGGGGACGACCCGGGCGGCTACCGCGTCGGGTTCCTCGAACTCGTGCGCGCGGCGGATGGGCTGAAAGCGAAATAGGCCGGTCGCCCCCCCCCTCGCGCTTTCGAACCACTCCCCGTGCGTTGCTTCACGGAACAGACCTATATTGCGTCGATGAAGAATCGCGCGATCCTGACCCTGGCGCTTATCGCCCTTTCAGCACCTCTCGGCTTCGGACACGGCGGCGAGGGAGAGTGGACCGCTGCAGAGGAGGCTTGGCCCGCGCTCGACGCATACATCGCATCGTCTGCGTTCTCCGCGGCCGGCGATGGGATGAACCTGAGCGGCTGGATCAAGACCGACTATCGCCACGACTCCGACGCCAATCTGGGCGACTTCGGGTTCAACTCCGTCCGCGCCAACCTCACCGGAGATGTCGGCGAGATGAGCTACAAGGTCTCCGTCGAACTCGGCGGCGGCGTCGCCTCCCTGCGGGACGCCTTCGTGAAGTTCCCGGTCGCTAGTGGCGTGACGGGCACCTTAGGCACCTTCAAGAGTCCATTCCTGTTCAGCGGCCTGTCGCCCTTCACCGGCACCCTCTTCTACGACCGCACCAGTCTCGGTGGTCAGTGGGCCGGGCGTGACGCGGGCATTCAGTTCAACGGCGCCGTCGACCGCTTCGCGTGGACCCTCTGCGCCCAGGACGGCGGCGATGGCGACGGCGACGACTTGCACCTGACCGGGCGTGTGACCTACGACCTGTACGGTGAGACGGCCGGGATCCGCAAGTGGGCCGGCGGATACGGAACGGACGGCGAGCGGCAGGTGACCCTGGGCCTGTCCTACCTCGACGAGCAGGCGCTCGACGACGGCAGCGCCTTGGCCCTGGAAGTCATGGCCGTCTGTGGCCCTTTCTGGCTGCACGCCGAGACGGTCGACTTCGGCGACGGGTTCGTGGACGGGGACGGGGCTCTGGAGTCCGGCAACACGGCTCGCTCCAACGGCCGCGCGGGAACCTCGCCCTACGACGTCACCGTGGCCTACGCCCTCAACGATGACTACGAGCTCGCCCTGCGCTACGAGGATTTCGACGACGCCGACGGCACCGACATCATCCGCACAGGCGTCACGCGCTACCTCGACGGCCACGGCCTGAAGTGGCAGGCCGACTGGGCTAGCACGAACTCGGACTCCGTTGACGGCGACTCCGATGCGATCACGATCGGCCTGACGCTCGCCTGGTAGTGCACGTCGGCACCGGCGGCGGGTGCTCCAGCGCGGCCTGCATGGCGCGCATCGCGATCTCCATCTAGGATTGAGGTCTGCCTAGGGAGGCTCCCCGTGGAGGCGATCCCACGCCGGTTTCCGGCGCGTACCCAGGAGATCCAGATGATCCGCGACTGCTTCAGACTCCCGCTCCACTCCCGGACCTTGATGCTGTCGGTACTCACGCTGGTGCTGGCGCTTGCACCTTCCACCGCCCGGGCCGGCGGCTCCGGAGAGAGTGCCGTCCTGATCGTCGACCCCTCGAACGCCGAGTCGCTGTACTTCGCCAATTACTACGCCGACGCGCGCGGGGTTCCCGCCTCCAACATCCTCTACATGGATCCGTCGGCGTCGGACTACCCGACCTTCGTGAACGACAACCAGGCCGGCTTCCTCGGCACCCTCGAAGGTCGGGGACTCGGCCACGCCGACTTCGTGATCGTCATGCCGGGAACGACCTTCTATGTGAGCGCTCCCGGGCTCGTGACCGACAGCTGCTCACCGGTCAACCGCTTCAGCATCGCCGCGCCCTTCGCCCTCAGCTTCAACAGCGACAAGATCCTGGCGGGGACCGGAGTCGGCGCCAGCAACCGCTACTTCGCGACCGACGAGTCAGCGGTCGCCTTCGACAGCTCGCTCTCCTGGTTCGCAGGCCAGCCGAGCAGCTCGTCCTCCGCCGAGCGCTACTTCATCGGCGCCATGCTGGGCTACACCGGCGTGCGCGGGAACACGATCGACGAGCTGATCGCCATGATCGACAGCAGCGTCGCCGTGGACGGGACCCAGCCGGTGAGCACGTTCTATTTCATGGAGACCAACGACATTCTGCGCAGCGGGCCTCGCCACGGCTGGTACCCCGAGGTCAGCGCTGCGATCAGCACCCTGGGCGGGCTGGCCCAGCACCTGCTGGCCGACCTCCCCCTCGGGCAGCACGACTGCCAGGGGATCATGACCGGTCTGGCGGCACCGAACATCGTCGGTGGCGACTTCACCATCATGCCGGGCGCTTTTTGCGATCACCTGACCAGCTACGCCGGCGCCTTCGACATCGGCGCGCAGACCAAGATGTCGCGCTGGATCGAGAAGGGCGCGAGCGGAACCTCCGGCGCCGTGGAGGAACCCTGCAACTACCCGGGCAAGTTCCCTCACGCGCGCATGCACCTGTACTACTACAAAGGGCTGTCCCTGGGCGAGGCGTGGTTTCGCAGCATGCGCTACTACATCTTCCAGAACCTGCTCTACGGCGATCCGCTCACTCGGCCCTACGCCCACATTCCGTCGGTGGAGGTCCCCGACGCTCCGACGGGACCCGTCGCGGGCGCGATCAGCATCACGCCCATCGCGAACACGACCATGCCCGGCGCCCAGGTCGAGGAGTTGGAGGTCTACATCGACGGGCGCCTGGTGCGCACCGGCGTCCTGGGCCAGAGCCTGCCGATCGATACGACGGCGTTCGATGACGGCTGGCACGAACTGCGAGTCCTCGCCCACGACGACAGCGACGTCCGCTCGGCGGGGAACTGGGTCGGATCCCTGCAGGTGGCCAACGCCGCCGCCACGGCGACGATCGCGGTGAACCAGACGGCGGGCGATCTGACCCAGCGCTTCGACTTCACCGTCGAGGCCCCCGGTTCGACCGTGGGCGAGCTGCGGCTCGTGCAGGCAGGCCGAGTGATCGGGACCGTCTCCTCCAACCCCGGCGTGATCAGCGTCTTTGGCCAGACCCTCGGTGCCGGGCCCGTCAAAGTCCAGGCCGAGGCCATGCTCAACGGTGGAGTCCTCGTCCGCAGCGCGCCTCTCGATCTACTGGTCGATTACAGCTCCGGTGCGATCTCCGGGCTCGCGCCGGTGGCGTTCCGTTACACCAAGTTCGTCAGTGACGACGTGGCGACCGTGATCGAGCTCCCAGGCGCCTTCGACGACGACCTGGCTCAGGCGACCTTCTCGATTGTGAGTGCGCCCTCGCAGGGCACCCTCGCCCCCGGGTCGGACGGGCCGTTCCGCATCTTCCGACCCAACGCGGGGGCGAGCGGATCGGACTCCGTCGTCTTTGCTGTCAGCACGCCCTCGGGAGTGTCGAGCAGCGCGATCGTGCAACTCATCTTCGAGCCCGGATTCGACTGCGTCGCGCCCGTGACCTACTGCCAGTCGGCTCCCAACTCGATCGGCGGTGGAGCGGCGATCGGCTTTTCGGGGACCGCCGGCATCGTGGCCAACGATCTGGTGCTGGAAGTCACCGGCGCCACGCCCTCGCAGTTCGGGATTTTCTACTACGGACCCAATCAGATCATGATCCCCTTCGGTGACGGCTTCCGGTGCGTGGGTGGGGGGACGAGCGGCCTCTTCCGGCTTCCAATCATCACGACCGACGCCTTCGGCGACGGGAGCCACGGGATCGACGTGAACGCGCCGCCGGCGGCCGCCGGGTCGGGAGCGCTGGTCCCCGGATCGGAGTGGAACTTCCAGTTCTGGTACCGCGATCCCTCCGGTCCCGGCGGCAGCGGCTTTAACTTCTCCGACGGCCTTGCCGTGGGGTTCTGCCCCTAGGCGCAGCCTCGGTTACTCCGTGCGCGGCGCGGGCTTGCCCAGGATGTACTGGCCCGGCCAATACTGGTCGGGGTAGTCGTAGTCCTCGGCTGCGTGCAGCGTCAGGTAGGCGTCCCGTAGGTGCGGGCGGGCCATGGCGCACAGGTCCGCGCGCCCGGCGGTCAGGATCGTGTTGGCGTGGTCGGCGCCGAGGATCGCTCCGACGGCCATCACGGGGATGTCCACCTCGGCTCGGATGCGTTCGGCGAAGGGCACCTGGTACATGCGACCGTAGATGGGCTGGGCATCGGGGGAGTTGCCGGAGCTGGAGACGTCCACCAGGTCGCAGCCGGCCTCGGAGAGCAGCGCCGCGAGCTCGACCGCCTCTTCGGGCGTGAAGCCGTCGGGGTGCCAGTCGGTGGCGGAGATGCGGACGGCCAGCGGGCGGGGGGCGGGCCAGGCCGCGCGTACGGCTGCCAGCACCTCGAGGGGGTAGCGGGCGCGGTTGGCGAGGGAGCCGCCGTAGGCGTCGTCGCGATGGTTCGTGAGAGGGGAGAGGAAGCTCGAGAGCAGGTAGCCGTGAGCCATGTGAAGCTCGACGAGATCGAAACCGGCCTCCAGGGCGCGCTCGGCCGCTCGCACGAAGGCGTCGCACACCGCGTCCATGTCCTCGCGGTCCATGGCGCGCGGGACGGGCCAATCGGGCAGGAAGGGCACGGCCGAGGGCGCGAGCAGCGGCCAGCCGCCGTCGGTGAGCGGTTCATCAAAACCCTCCCAGGGATGGTGGCAGGACCCCTTGCGACCGGCGTGGGCGAGCTGCACGCCGATCTTGGCCGGCGAGGTCTGGTGCACGAAATCGACGATGCGCTGCCAGGCCGTGACGTGTTCGTCGCTGTAGAGCCCGGCGCAACCGGTCGTGATGCGGCCCTCGGCCAGCACGTCGGTCATCTCCGTGATCACCAGTCCCGCACCGCCCACGGCCCGGCTGCCGAGGTGCACGAGATGCCAGTCGCCGACGGTCCCTTCGACCGCCGAGTACTGGCACATGGGCGAGACGACGATGCGGTTCGCCAACCGCACATCGCCGACGTCGAAGGGCGTGAAGATCGGTGCCGGCCTGCGGCCGTCGGACTGGCGGGGCGCCCCGACGTCCTCGCAGAACTCCTTGCGAGCGGCGGCGACCAGCTCGGGGTCGCGCATCTCGAGGTTGTCGTAGGTGATCCGCTTGGAGCGGGTCATCAGGTTGAACTGGAAGCGAGCGGGGGGCTGCCCCATATAGCGGGCGGAGTTCTCGAACCACTCGAGGCTGGTCTGGGCGGACTTCTGCAGCTTGATCACGTCCACGCGTCGCGCTTCGTGGTACGCGTCGAGGGTCTTCTCGATGGCGCCGTCCGTGCCGTGTTCACTGAAGGCGTCTACCAGGGCGATGGCGTCCTCCATAGCGAGCTTCGTGCCCGAACCGATGGAGAAGTGTGCCGTATGGGCGGCGTCACCGATCAGTACTACGTTGCCGTGATGCCATCGCTCGTTGGTGATCGTGGGGAAGGTTCTCCACGTCGAGCGGTTGGTCAGGAGCGAATGTCCCTCGAGCTGTTCGGCGAAGAGTTCGCTGCAGTAGGCGACCGTCTCTTCCTCGCTCGCGCTGTCCAGCCCGGACCGCTTCCAGACCTCCTCGCGACACTCGACGATCCAGGTCGAGAGGTTCTCCTCGAAGGGGTAGGCGTGCACCTGAAACAGGCCGTGCTCGTTCTCCTTGAAGATGAAGGTGAAGGCCTCGAAGTGCTTGTCGGTCCCGAGCCAGCAGAACTTGCACTTGCGCCAGTCGATGCGAGGCCGGAAGTGTTCGGCCAGGCCTTCGCGGATGGAGCTGTTGACGCCGTCGGCGGCGAGGACCAGGTCCTCGCCGGCGAGCTCGTCGAGGCTCTTCACCTCGCGCCCGAACTCCAGGTTCACTCCGACCTCCAGGCAGCGCTCCTGGAGGATGGTGAGCAGACGCCGGCGCGAGAGGCCGCAAAACCCGTGGCCCGTGGAGGCGATCATCGAGTCCGCGTAGTAGGTGTGGATGTCGGACCAGTACCGAAAGCTCTCCTCGATCGTCGCGAAACTCTCGGGGTCCGCCTGCTCGAAACCCGACAGGGTCTCGTCGGAAAACACCACGCCCCAGCCGAAGGTGTCGTCGGCCTTGTTGCGCTCGATGACCCGGATCTCGGTCTCCGGGAAGGCGCGCTTCATCAAGATCGCGAAGTAGAGACCGGCGGGTCCGCCGCCGATGCAGGTGACCTTCAAGTCCGCCCTCCGTCACCTCCGAGCCTGGAAGCGGAGCGCGCCGCCTCCTGCACACCGCGGGCCAGAACGGAGCGCAGCTTGCCGTCCTCCAGGGCGAGCAGGGCCGAGATCGTGCAGCCCGCCGGCGTCGTGACGTCGTCCTTCAGGGCCGCTGGGTGGCGGCCGGTCTCGATCACCATGCGCGCGGCCCCCTGAACCGTCTGCGCGGCGAGCTCGGTGGCGACCTTGCGCGGAAGCCCAACCATCACGCCACCCTCGGCGAGGGCCTCGATGATGACGTAGATGAAGGCCGGGCCCGAGGCGGAGAGGCCTGTCACCGCGTCCATGTGCTCCTCGTCGAGGCGCAGGACCCGTCCCAGGGGGCTCATCAGCGCCTCGGCCACGGCCAGGTCGTCGGTCGTCGCGTATCGACCGCCCGAGATGACGGTCATGCCTTGGCCGATCTGGCATGGAGTGTTCGGCATCGCACGTACGACGCGCAGCTGCCGGGAAGCGGCGGCTTCCAGCTCTTCGGTGCGCGTGCCCGCGGCGATGGAGACCAGCAGAGGGTCGTGGTCGAGAGCGCCGGCGGCGGCGAGCTCCTCGATCACGGCCACCGCGCCCCGAGGCTTGACGCACAAGACGATGGCGTCGGAGATGCGGGCGGCGGCTGCGTTGTCGTGGCCGACATCGATGCCGACCTCGCCGGAGCGTTCCGCAGCGCGTTCCGCGTGGGCTACGCTCCCGCACAGGTTTTCGGCCGCCGCGGCTCCGGAGGAGAGCAGGCCGCGGGCGAGGGTCTTGCCCATGGTTCCGACGCCGATCAGTGCGATTTTGCGATCGTTGAGCATGGGCGCGTTCCTTCCTTGTTTCCTCGGCCCGGCCCGGAGGCCGAGGGAAGGTTCACCGAAGGCGTCCGGAGGCGCAAGGGGGCGGCGCGATTCCCCTGTGCTTCACTCCGGTTCCAGATAGCGCAGGAATACCTCTCGCACCTGATCGGCGTGCTCGTGCACCCGATCCGCGCTCCAGTCGCTCGTGTCGATGGGGTCGAGGTAGTCGAGTCGCACGGTGCCGCTGCGGACGATGAACGAGCCCATGGGCAGCACGGCGGGGATGCCGCTCATGATGAGCGGGATGACCGGAACGCCGGTCTGCGCGGCTAGATGGAAGGGGCCCATCTTGAACGGCTGCAGGCCACCCTTACGCGAGCGCGTGCCCTCGGGGGAGAGCAGGACGTTTGCCTCTTCAGCCCGCATTCGGCGCTCGAGCTCACGGACGCTCGCCACTGCTTTCTCGTGATTGGCCCTGTCCACAGGCACCATTCCCAGGGCGCGGAAGGCCCAGCCGAGGCCCGGCACCCGAGCGATTTCGGCCTTGTAGAGCCCCATCGGGTGCGGCGGACAGGTCGCCGCCAGGATAAACATGTCCAGCAGGCTGACGTGGTTGAACAGCACGATGTGGGCTCCGCCGCCTTCGAGCTGCTCGTGGCCGCGGGTTTCGACACGGACGCCGAGGGCCCACAAGGGAATGCGGCCCCAGAGTCGGATCCAGCGCAGCACGCCGTGCGCCGTCTTGCCCGGAGTCAACACGGCGATCAGGGCCAGCAGAGCGGAGGTGAGGAGCACGAGGAAAACGAGCGGGGCGAGCAGGACGGCACCGCGCAGGGCGCTCGGTCGTTTCAAAGGCTTCTCGGTGGTCGCTTCCATCTGTACCGCGCGCGAGACGTCGTGCCCGCGCTCTCGCGCACTGTACGGTGCGGTCGCCGCTTCACCACACCCCTGTCATCGTTCCTGTCGGTGGGCGCCTGCGCGTCGCGCCGGGGCTTGCGGGGAGGCCGCGATCAGGCCCCGGGGAGCGCAGCCGTGACCGGGTTTGCGAGGACTCCCAGGCCCTCGATGTCGACCTCCATCCGATCGCCATCGCGCACCCAGATCGGTGGCTTGCGCGCGAACCCGACACCCGGAGGAGTCCCGGTGGCGATCACGTCGCCGGGCTCGAGCGTCACCGTTCGCGAGAGATACGCCACCAGCTCTGGCACGCCGAAGACCATCTGGTCGGTGTTCGAGTCCTGCAGGGTCTCGCCGTTCAGGCGGAAGGAGATGCGCAGGACGTGCGGATCGGGGATCTCGTCGGTCGTGGCGATGTACTCGCCCATCGGGGCGAAGGTGTCGCAGGACTTGCCGCGCTGCCACTGGCCGTCGCCGAACTGAAAGTCGCGGGCGCTGACGTCGTTCACGTTGGTGTAGCCCAGGACGTGGTCGTATGCGCGCTCGACCGGCACGCGGAAGCCCCTGCGGCCGATGACGACACCCAATTCGGCCTCGTAGTCCACGTTCTCACTCCCCTCCGGTAGCAACACCGGATGCTCGGGGCCGGTCACGGAGGTCGGGAACTTCGAGAAGATCAGCGGCACCTCGGGCACCTCCAGGCCGCCCTCCTTGGCGTGGTCGCGGTAGTTGAGGCCGATGCAGATGAACTTGCCCGGGCGTGGGACGGGGGCCACGAGGCGCACGTCGGCGCGCGGCCGGAGGGCACCTTGTGCGCGGAGATCCTCCAGTTTCGTCGGGTCCGCGAGCAGGTTGTCGTGCAGCGCACGGGCGGCGCGCAGGCCGTCGCTCTCGATGTTGAGCCAGTCGAGATAGGAGGCGGGCGCGGGGATCCCAGCGGTCGCGGCGCAAAAATCGAGCACCTCGCTGCCGCCGGCGATGAGCGCGCCGAAGCGCGGCGCGACACCCTGGTCTTCATGGATGAACGAGATGAGCTTCAATTTGCTGTTTCTTCGTGTCGGGGATCGATCAGGATGACGTGCAGTTCGCGCGGGCCGTGCACGCCGACGACGAGCACGAGCTCGATGTCTGCCGTGCGTGACGGCCCGGTAATGAACGTGACTCCGCGGCTCAGGCCCTCTTTGGATACGGCTGCGAGGGCGTCACCCAGGGTAGCGAGGAGATCGTCGGCGTGAAGCACAGCGACATGTAGGGGAGGCAGCAGGGAGACTAGGCGGTTCTGCTCGCGGCGCGTCTCCAGCACCAGGGTGCCGGTCTCAGCGATGGCGTGCTGGGCGCCGCTGACCCCCAGATCGGCCTCCAGGAGGCCGGCCCGGTTGGACGCCTCGACGAGGTCGACGGTGTCAAGCGCTCCCGCGAGGCGCTGGACGAGGGGCGCGTCGGAGAGGGCGATCTTCGCCGCGCCCGCCTTCTCGACGATCTCCCGCAGGGCGGCGGCGGCTTGCTCCTCATCCGCCACCATGCGCACGCGGCCTTCGGCGGCTGTGAGGTGTCGGCAGAAGGCACTCACGCGCTCGGCATGCGACTCGAGATCTCCGGGCGCTGCCGTGGAGGACGGTCCCTGCGCGGGCGGCGGCTCGGCGTCGCGCAGGCCGTCGCGGATACGCGCGAGGATCTCGTCGCGCGCGTTCACTCCCGCCCTCCGTCGCCCGCAAGCCACAGATCGCGGAAAGAGCGCTTGGCGAGCGGTCGCAGGGCGCGCTCGGCCCGCCAGGCTCGCACCGGAGGGGCCAGGCGCTCGAGGCCTGCCCGCTGGAAGAGGCGCGCCAGGCGGACAGCTAACTCCCAACGCGTGCGGTGCAATGCGAACCAGGTCCACAGGGCGAAGGCCACCCGCTCGAGGCGACGCGGCGGGATGCGGTCGTTCGCCCCGTGCAAATCGTGTCGGGTGACCACCTTGGCCCGCAGGCGCAGCAAGAGTCGCGGGAGGTCGATCTTCACCGGGCACACATCGCGGCAGGCGCCGCACAGGCTCGATGCGAAGGGTAACTGGGAGGTCTTGCCCAGTCCGTCGAGCTGCGGCGTGATCACGGCGCCGATGGGGCCAGGGTAGACCGATCCGTATGCGTGGCCACCGATCTGCTGGTACACGGGACAGGCGTTCAGGCAGGCGCCGCATCTAATGCAGGCGAGGGACTCGCGCATGTCCTCATCGTGCAGCATGGCCGTGCGACCGTTGTCGAGCAGGATCACGACCATCTCCTCGGGCCCCTCGTCACCGGACCCGTCGCGTGGTCCGCTGATCAGTGACTGGTAGCTCGTTATCCGCTGCCCGGTCCCCGACCGCGGGAGCAGGCGCAGGAACACCTCGAGATCGTCCAGGCGCGGGATGACCTTCTCGATGCCCATGATCGAGACGAGCACGCGCGGGAGCGAGGTCGTCAGGCGGATGTTGCCCTCGTTCTCCACGAGCAGGATCGAGCCCGTCTCAGCGACGGCGAAGTTGGCCCCGGTGATGCCAAGGTCTGCGTCGGCGAATTCTCGCCGCAGGGCGTGCCTGGCGGCGCGCGTCATCTCGTGCTCGTCCTCGCTCAGCGGGATGCCGACCTTCTCGTGAAACAGCTCGCCGATCTGTCGCTTCGTCTTGTGGATCGCCGGCGCGATGATGTGCGAGGGCGTCTCGTCCGCGAGCTGGATGATCCACTCTCCCAGGTCGGTCTCGACAGGTCGATGACCCGCCCGCTCGAGGTGGGCGTTCAGGTGGATCTCCTCGGTCGTCATGCTCTTGCTCTTGACGATCGTCGGCTTGCCCAGGCGATCGGCGATGGCGGTCACGATCTCGCACGCCTCGGCGCCGTCCCGGGCCCAGCGCACTTCGATGCCGTTGGCCTCGGCGCGCTCGACGAAATGTTCGAGGTGGCGGTCGAGATTCGCGAGCGTCTCGGCCTTGATGGCGCGCGCTCGCTCGCGCAGGCCTTCCCAGGCGGGCATCTCGGCCACTGCGGCGCTGCGCTGCGCGCCGAACAGGCCGGTGGCCTTGCGCAGGGCTCCGCGCAGGGTCTCGTCGGCGAGCGCCTCGCGAGCGTTGCGGTCGAAGTGCTCGGGCAGGCGCTGTTTCACGCGCTCACTCCGTGCGCGAGGACTTCCGCGATGTGCAGCACCTTGATCGCCGTCCCGCGCCGCTCGAGGCGTCCGCCGAGCTGCATCAGGCAGCCGACATCCCCGGAGACGAGCGCATCGACACCGCTGGCCTCGATCGCCTCGAGCTTGCGGTCGAGCATCGCTACGGAAACCTCGGGGTACTTGACCGAGAAGGTACCTCCGAAACCGCAGCAAGAGTCGCAACCTTCCACTTCCACGAGTTCGGCGCCGGCCACTTTGCTCAGCAGGCGCCGAGGTTCCTCGCGCAACCCGAGCTCGCGCAGTCCGTGGCAGGCATCGTGCCAGGTCAGGCGCCCCTCGAAGTGGGCGCCGACGTCCTCGACGCCGAGCACGTTCACGAGGAAGCTCGAAAATTCGTGCGTGCGTTTAGCGACGGCCGCGGCCCGCTCGTGCCATTCATCGCCGGAAACGAAGACCTCGGGTGCGTTGCGCAGCATCGCCGCGCAGGAGCCGGAAGGCACGACTATGGCCTCGGCGTCACCCTCCTCGAGCAGTTCGATGGTCTTGCGCAGGACTTGACGGGCGTCGTCCACGTAGCCCGTGTTCCAGGCCGGCTGACCGCAACAGGTTTGTCGGTGGTCGAAGGAGACCGTGCAGCCCGCCCGTTGCAAGACCTCGACCGTGGCTGTCCCGGCGGCGGGCCAGAGCTGGTCAACGAGGCACGAGACGAAGAGCGAGATGCGCATGGAACCTGCTGCCCTCAGGCGAGTACGGCCACGCCCTTGATGTAGCCGGGCTGCTTGTGGCCGGAGAGGAAGGCCTCGGGCACCGAAGAGAGGTCCTCGAAGCGGTGGGTCACCAGGGACGAGACGTCCACGACTCCCTCTTCGAGCAAGCCGAGAGCGCGCCGGTAGATCGAGGGGCGGCCGTCGGATTCGAATCCGCCGGAGGCCCCCACAGGCGCGATGAAGGTGGGCTCTCGGAACTGGACGGGGGTCAGGGTGTCGAGGCCCGCGCCGGCATGCCCCTGGCCGTAGAGCAGGACCGTCGCCTGCTTGCGGATCATTCCGGGCATCTCTTCGAAGATCGAACCTGCGCCGCAGGCGTCGATGACGAGCTCGGCGCGGCGTCCTCCAGTCGCCTCCTGCACTGCCTCGGCGACCGAGCCGGCGTTCGGATCCAGGGGCTCGACTTCGAATGGAGCCAGGATCGCGAGCTTGGATGGATTGGGGTCGCTGATGAGGATCCTGCCGTCGAAACCGTGCACCCGACGCAAGACCTGGACGAACAGGTTGCCTGCCGGGCCCGCGCCGCAAACGACGGCGGTGCGCACCCCGCGCTCGGTGCCAGACGCCTTCAGGCGATAGCGGGTCGCCGTTCGCTGGATGGTCTCGATGGAGTGCAGCACGCACCCCAGCGGCTCGGTCATGGCGGCGAAGGCGGGATCGAGGTCCGAAGTGATGGGCAGCAGGTTCACCGCGGGGACGGCCATGTACTCGGCCAGGCCTCCGTCGAGTCCGGTGATGCCGTACTCGGTGTAGTACTCGCACTGGTGCGAGTCGCCCGTCGTGCAGTACTCGCAGGGTTCGGCGTGCCCGTAGCTCAGGCAGTTCAGGCCCTGATCGATGGCCACGCGCATGCCCGGAGCGAGGTCCCCGACGTCAGCACCGACCTCCTCTACGACACCCGTAACTTCGTGGCCGAGGATCTGCGGGTGGACATCGAGCGGAATGGCCTTTCCCTTGGCGTCGAGGTGATAGTTGGCCTCGCCAGAGAAGATGTGGAAGTCGGTGCCGCACAGGCCGACAGCGGAGATCCGTACCAGCGCCTCGCTGGGGAGCGGTGAGGGGCGGGGGACCTCGCGTACCTCCATTTGCTCTGGTCCGGTCAGGGCAATGGCTCGCATGGATGTGCTCATGTTCATCTCGCGTCGCGGTCTCACAGGGAGACGGACTCTCCCCCCCAGACCTGGAATTCCCGATGGTTGTTCTCCTCCGCTAGCGAGACCGTCTCCTTCGACGCGACGCTCCTGATGTGGTCGAAAACGCGATCGCCGACGGCCTCGATGGTCTCGGTGCCGTCGAGCACACCTCCAGCGGACAGGTCGAGGTCGCCCTTCATGCGCTCGAAGATCGCCGTGTTGGAGGCGAGCTTGATAACGGGGCAGATGGCGTTCCCGATCGTCGTCCCGCGGCCGGTCGTGAAGACCACCACGTTCGCACCGGCACCGACCAGGCCCGGAGTGGACTCCTGGTCGTAGCCGGGCCCCTGCATCAGGTGCAGGCCGCGGCCCGACGGCGCCTTCGCGTAGTCGGTCACGCCCTCGACGCGCGTTCCGCCGGCCTTTGCCATCGCTCCCAGGGACTTGATCGTGATGTTGAGCAGTCCACCGGCGATGTTGCCGGGGCTGGGGTTGTCTCCCAGGACGCTGCCGAAGGTCGCAGCGTGTTTCTTGTACCAGTCCACGAGGGCGAAGACCTCGCGCCCGACAGACGCATCGCGCGCGCGATGAGCGAAGACGTGCTCCGAGCCGCAGAATTCGGGGACCTCAGTGATGAGGACCGTCCCGCCCGAGCGCACGATCAGGTCCGAGGCGCGTCCGAGGGAGGGGTTGGCAGAGAGGCCCGAGAAGCCGTCGGAGCCGCCGCACTTGACACCCAGTACGAGATCGCTCGCGGGCCGGGTCGTCCGCCGCGCCTCACCGACGCGCGGCAGCATGGCTTCGATGGCGGCGATGCCCTTCTGGATCGCCGGGCGCGTGCCACCGGATTCCTGGATGCCGATCCACTCGACCGGCTTCTTCCAGCCGAAGCCGCCCTGCTTGCCCAGGGTGCGCTCGAGCATCTTCATGTTCGTCATCTCGCAACCCAGGTCGATGATGATCACTCCGCCGACATTGGGATGGTCGGCGTAGCCCGCCAGGGTGCGCAGCAAGAGTTGCAGATTGGAGCCGTTGGAGCACCCGCAGCCCTTGTTGTGGGGGATGACCACGATGCCGTCCACGTTGGGGTGGACGAGCGGGTCCCAGGCCGTCAACTCGGCCGTCATCGCCATCTGCAGGGCCTCGTGGCTGGCGCACATGCTGGTCGGGACGACCAGCACGAAGTTGCGTGTGCCGACACGCCCGTCGGGGCGCACGAAGCCTTCGAAAGTCGCGACCTCGTCAGGGGGGAAGTAGTCGGGAGCCGGTGTGGAGAGGTCGTCGGGCAGCTCGCGCACCACGGGAACATCATCGGACATGTTGCGTTTGGTGATCGGCTCCCCCGTGGCGATCCCATGCGAGGTCCCGATCGGCTGACCGTACTGCAGAACGTGCTCACCGTCGCTGATATCGCGCGTCGCGAAGCGATTGCCCGGTGTCACCACGCCGCCGAGGATGAGCTCCTCGCCGCTTGCCAGGACGAGGCGCTCGCCTCCGTCAAGACCCTCCTTCGCCACGGCGACGTTGTCGGCGTCATTGACCTGGATCGCGAGACGTTCGATGGGGATCGTTTTGGTCATCGTCAGTTCTCAAGGTCTCCCGTGTCGAGGCGGCCGCGCTTCTTGAGCTCGCGAAAGCGCGCCATGGTTTCCCGCACGCCCGTCTCGAGCGGGGTGAAAGGGAGGTCGCCGACGAGCGTCTGGATGGAGCCGTCGTTCATGTTACAGGCGATGGGCAGCGGCGGTCCCTCGATCGTGACGCGGCAGCGCTCGTCGCCTTCGAGATTGGCCTCGATCAGCTCGACGAAGCGCAGCACTTCGACGCTCTCGCCGTGCAGGTTGAAGACCTGGGCTCCCGCGGGTGCGCGGTCAGCGCAGGCGATGAAGGCGCCCGCGGCGTCCGCAACGTAGAGGGCGTCGGTTGATCCGCCGAAGCGGATAGTGAAGGGCAGACCGAGCACGGTGGCCTTCAGGGCGCGGGTGAGATCGCTCGTCAACCCCTGGTCGCGGGCGACGCCGTAGACAGTCAGCGGGCGCAGGCCCGCGCTCGAGAGCCCGCTGTCGGCGTGGTAGACGCGCGCGTTGCCCTCGTTGGCCTGCTTGTATACCCCGTAGTGCGTGGTCGGTCCGAGGGCGTCTTCCTCCTTGACCGCGCCGCGGCCTTCGTCGGGACCGTAGACGGCGGCTGAGCTGGCGTAGACGACCCGCTCCGCGTTCGAGGCGAGGGCGGCTTCGAAGACGTTCATGGTGCCCACGACGTTGACGCGAGCTCCCAGCGGTGGGTCGGCCTTGCAGAAGGGCACCTGCAGGCCGGCGAGGTGGATGATGCGCCTGGCGCCGGATTCCTCGAGGGCGCCGCGCAAGGCCTCGAGGTCGGTGATGTCGCCGGAGACGAAGCGCACGCCAGCCAGCTGTGCGTCGTCCATCACGAGCCGCAGGCGGCGCGGGTCATCGGAGAGGTCGAAGACCACTGGCCGGTCGCCGCGCTCGGCGAGGGCCTTGACGGTCCAGGCGCCGATGCAGCCCTGAGCTCCGGTCACGAAGTACGCTTGGCTCACCATCAACCCTCCGTGATGTGGCCCAGCGGCGCGCGCGGGCGGGCTGGGGGATCGATGTCGTACAGGCGGGCCGCGTTCTCGCCCAGGAACGCGGCCCTCTCCTCCGCCGAGAGCGCCTGCGCACAGCGCGCGAAGTCGAGGCTTTGGCGGTAGGTGAAGTCGGTCATGGTGCGCGGCCAGTCGGATCCCCACATGAGCTTGTGCGCTCCGACCTCTTCGATCGCGCGTCGGATGGCGTCGAGGGCGCCTGGAAAGGGGAACCCCTCCGCGCGGTAGAGCCAGACCAGTCCACCGCCCTCGATGAAGACGTTCTCGTGCCGGGCGAGGCGCAGCTGCCCGGGCCAGCCGCGGCGCGTGGGCAGGCCGAAGTGACCCACGGCGACTCGCAGGGCCGGGTGGCGCTCAAGGACACTCTCGAGTTCGGGCACCTGATCCTCGCCCTCGGAGAGGTCGGCGGCCAGCACGAGGCCTTCGTGCTCCATGCGTTCAAAGATGGGCAGGAAGCGTCGATCGTCGATACGAACCTTGCCGAGCATGTGGCCGGCAGACAGCTTCAGGCACCGGAAGCCGCGGTCGAACAGCGCGAAGGCCTCGCTCGCCGCGTGGTCTTCGTCGAAGAAGTTTGCGAGTCCGTGGGCGATGAACCGCCCGGGGAAGCGCTCGAGCACGTTGATCAGGTAGTCGTTCTGTTCGCCGTCCATGTACTCCTGGACGACGACGCCGACATCCACGCCGGCCGCATCGAACTCTGCCACCACGTACTCCGCGCGCGCGTTGCAGTCGGCCATGTAGGCGGGCATGCCGAGCACCTCCTCAGCGCCGATGCGGACGCGCCCGTCCCGCAGCGCTTCGACGGCCACCTCATTGCGCATGCTCCCGTGCAGGCGATTCCAGAGGTGCATGTGGGCGTCAACGATCATGGCGGCGCCCCAGGATAGCGGATTGATCCTGCTCAGACGTCGCAGAGCTCGACGGCCTGGGTCAGCGCCGCGACCTTGTCGCCCGTCGGGATGAATTCCTGGCCCACGAAGCCGTCGAAGCCTGTCTCGGCGATCGCGCCCATGATCGCGGGGTAGTTGAGCTCCTGGTTCTCGTCCAGGTTGTGGCGACCAGGGACGCCGGCGGTGTGGTAGTGGCCGAAGTGTTCGTGGAACTCGCGGATGGTGGCGATCACGTCGCCCTCCATGATCTGGGCGTGATAGATGTCGTAGAGGATCTTGAAGGAGTCCGACCCGACCTTCTGGACCAGGTCCGCGCCCCAGGGCGTGTGGTCGAACATGTAGCCGCCGTGGTCGCGCTTGGAGTTCAAGAGCTCCATCTGGATCACCTGGCCCTTCTCCTCCGCGTAGCCGACCACCTGGCGCAAGGCCTCCGCGCAGTTCTCGAGCCCCTCGGCATCGCTCAGGTCGTCGGCGCGGTTGCCCGAGAAGACGAGCACGTTCTTGAAGCCAGCTTCCGCGTTGCGATCGATCCGTTCGCGCACGACCTCGAGGTGCCCCTCGTGGTGTTCCTTGCGGTTGAGGCCGCGCCCTATGCCGAAGCCGCGTTCGAAGGCCGGAGTCATGGTGCACTCGAGCCCGTGGTCGATCAGCACCGGCCATTTGTCGGGGTGGACGACATCGATCCCCGACACCCCGAGTCGCGCGCAGAGCGCCGCGAGCTCCTCCAGGGGACCTCCGTAGCACCAGTGCACGCCCGCTTGCTTCAGGCGACCGCGGCGGATGCCCGCGGGTCGCTCCGAAGCGGCGGGAGCATCCTGAGCTCGTGCTGCACCAAGGGCGGTCAGTCCCGCGCCGGCGGCGAGGGGAACGCGAAGGAACGAGCGGCGGGTGAGGTCGTTGGATTGCATGGCAACTTTCGAGATCTGGGGCCCGCCGTCGGCGGAGGTCGGGGCGTGTGAGTGCGACATCGCGTGCGCCTGAACTATGCCTGCACGGCAGGCCGAGTACACGTGCATCCCTGCAGGTTGTGCCCGCCAGTCCCCTTGCCGCGGCCGCGCCGGAAGCGCCCGCCGCCCGCGTTGTGATAGAGCTTGTCGCGGCCGGTGCACGAGAGGAACAGGCCCTCGTGCCCGTCGCCGTCAGCATTGGCGTGAGCAGGTGTGGAGGTGCGAAAGCGCGAATTGCCGCGCGAGGCGAAACGCTACTCAGCGAAGCCGTAGCGGAAGAAGGCCTCGTCCGTCACGCGCGCGAGCCGGGCCTGAACAGCGAGGTCCAACTCGAGGGGGGGGTGCTCGAGCGGGAGCGTGATTCGACTTGCCGGCTGATCGGCGAAAACGTGGGGCCGCGTAGTCAGGGTGGCGCCCTCTCCGAAGCCGATGTTGGTCACGAGATTGGACCGGGGAGAGGCCACAAGTAGATCGTTGCTGACGATGTGGAAGGCGAGCATTCCCATCCACGAGGTCGCGATCCGCTGCGTGTCCACGAGCTTCATCCAGTTCGAGTAGAACTGACCGGTGCGCTCCACGCGTGCGCGCAGCTCGGGGTCGGTGTCCACTCGCGGCCAGGGGTCGCGCTGCAGTGTGGTCAGCTGGTTCAGCCGGGTGGGCGGGTCTAAGCGCAAGGCTTCGGCTTCGGAGGAGTCGAAGAATGAGTGGTCGACCGCTTCCCAGGCGCGCCGCCAGGTGGCCCAGCCCCAGGACGATCCGAGCTGGGTGAAGGTGTAGGAGGCCGCCTGCTCGGGATCTTCGTGGAAACAGGTTCCCTTGATCTGCATCACTCGCGGCTCGTCGCGGTAGCGTGCCAGGAGGGCCTCGCAGTAGGAGAAGAAGGACGGGTCGGGGAGGGTGTCGTCTTCGAGGATGATCACCTCATCGAAGAGCCGGAGGGCGCTGTCGAGGCCGCTGCAAGTGCGCCGCGGGCAGCCCAGGTTCTGGTCGGCGTAGTCGCGCACCAGCTCCGTCTTCCAGGGCAGGCGTTCAAAGAGGGCGCGCGTGGCCTCGACCGCCTCGCGCTCGCCGTCGTTCCGCGGACCGTCGCTGGCGACGAACAGGGCCCGCGGCCTGGCGTCCGCGATGCGTTCCAGGACCCGCGCCGTCCGTTCGGGGCGCGTGTGGCAGGTCAGGAAGATGGGGGTGTCCACAGCGTGATTCCGTTCTGAGATCCCGCTCGGCGGGGTCAAACCCTTGAAGCCTACCTTCGCGCATGGGTGCCGGCCGTCCCCTCGGATGACTTCTCACGTCCCGCAGGATGGCGTTGCGAAGGAGTCGGGTCGCGGGCATCCTTGCGGCACCCGAAGCCAACTACCGTCTTGGACGGGCCGTACTACGACCGTTTGACCCGAGCCGGAGGCCGCCAGCACCCTGTGTTCCTGGCCGCCCCCCCAGCTCTCTCCACGGACACACCATGACCTCGCTACCTCTGCTCCTCCTTTCGTGCATGGCGGGCCTGGCCTCGGCCCAGGAGCTTGCGGCGCCCGAGCCGCCCGAGGGCTTCGAGGCCCTATTCGCAGGTCAGGATCTCTACGGCTGGATCGGTCTGGCCGAGACGGCCGCCCTCCAGGGAGAAGCGAACCGACTCGCCGGTGATCACTGGCGGGCGGAGGGCGGCGAGCTCCTGTCCGAGGGGCAGGGGGTGGCCCTGCGCACCGAGCGCTCCTACCGCTGCTTCGAGCTGCTCATCGACTGGAAGGCCGCCGCAGGGGCCGCGATCACCATCGGCGTGCGGGGCGGGACGTCGATCGCCCTTTGCGGAGCTCAGGGAGAGCCGGGCAGTGTCGGGACTGCCTCAGCCTTGGTGCGCATCGACGCCACGGAGAAGGAGTGGAACAGTGTGCGTGTGCGCGTCACCCCAGCCCATATATCGGTCTGGGTGAACGATGCGCCGACCGCCTGGTATCGGGACCTGGGAGACCCGGAAACGGGTGCGCCGCCCGCCTTCGCCTCCGCCATCAACCTGGTCGTCGATGGCGGGGAGGCGCGCTTCCGCGACCTGTTCCTGAAGGTCCTGCCCGAGGAGGCGCCGCCGGGGGAGGACCCTGAGTATCGAGCCGCTCGGACAGAGTGGTGGGCCCAGGCGCGCCTGGGCCTGGCGATCGACTGGGGTCTCTATTCCCTGCCCGCCGGCACTTGGGAGGGGGCCGCAGTTTCCGGGGCCGCAGAGGAGATCATGGCCGTTGCTCGGATCCCCGCGGACGAGTACGCGCGGCTTGCGGCCCGCTTCGAGGGAGGGGAGTTCGACGCCGACGCCTGGGTGGAAGCTGCCAAGGGTGCGGGTGCGGGCTACCTGGTGGTCGCGAGCAAGCATCACGACGGCTTCGCCATGTTTGACAGCACCCACAGCACTCACGACGTGATGGGCACGCCGTTCGGGCGTGACGTGATGCGGGAGGTCGCCGATGCCGCCCATGGCGCAGGCTTGCGCGTCGGCTGGCGCCACTCGATCATGGACTGGCAGGATCCCGACTACCTGCCTCGCAGGAGCTGGGACGCACGGCCAACCGAGGGCGCCCGCCCGGACCGCTATCACGCGGTCCTCAGGGGGCAGATCGCCGAGCTCCTGCAGAACTACGGCGATGTGGACCTGCTCTGGTTCGATGGTGAGGGCGGGGACTCCTGGACCCGTGCACTGGCCCACGAGCTCTACGCCCGGGCGCGTTTGCTGAGGCCTGGGGTGCTCATCAACGACCGGCTGGATACGGGGCGCATGGGCCCGGGCGCGATCCACGACTGCGAGTTCCTCGCTGACTTCGGTACTCCCGAGGGAGCGTGGCCGGGGCCGGGGCTTGGAGACGAGCTCTGGGAGCTGAGCGTTGCCCTGCGCGACACGGCGACCGTGGGGCTGGTCCGCGCTCTGTGCGAGACCGCCGGCCGCGGCGGAAACCTGCTGGTCTCGGTCGATCCCGATGCGAAAGGCGCCATCGCCGCAGCCGATCTCGAGCGGCTCGCGGCCCTCGGGCGCTGGATGGAAGTGAACGGCGCGAGCGTGCGCGGCACCACGCCCGGACCGTTCCTCGCTCCCCCCTGGGGAGCCTGCACTCGCAAGGGCGATCTGCTCTACCTGCACGTCTTCGACTGGCCCGAGGAGGGCACGCTCGTCCTCGGCGGCCTGGAGAATGGAATCAACAAGGCCTGGATGCTCTCCGATCCGGAGGAGACCTTCTTGCCCATGCAGCGTGTGGACGGGAGCCCCGTGATCGAGCTGCCCGACGCCGCGCCGGACTCCGACGTGTCGGTGATCGTCTTGGATGTCGACGGCGAGCCGGACGTGCGCTCCCGCTAGGCCTGTGCCCTCCTCTGGTGCGAAGAGGGCGTCCACGGCAAACTGTGCTGCATGACTGAGGTCATGGCGCGGAAAGTGAGCGTTGCCGAGGCCGTCGCGGATTTGATCGCGGGCCGGGAGGCGATCGGAACCTGTTCCCTCGGCGATCGCATCTGCCTGATCGACCGCCTGACTACCGACACCTTCGCCGCCGCGTCCGAGTGGGTAAGCGTCTCCTGCGCGGCGAAGGGGATCGACCCAGATTCTCCCGTCGCGAGCGAGGAGTGGCTGGCCGGGCCCGTTTCCGTGCTGCGCAACCTGGGCTTGCTTCGCCGTTCGCTGGTCCACATCGAGCGCCACGGCCGCCCCCTGCTCGCTGATCGGGAGATCGAGTCGCGCGAGGGCACGACCGTCGCTCGTGTCTTTCCCGAGCTATTCTCCGACCGCCTGGTGCTGACGGGTTTCTCGGCCGAGATCTGGATGGAGCCGGGCGTCACCCCAGAGTCACTGCGCGACACCATGGCGCGCGTCTACCTCGATCCCGCGGGTGTGGAAGCGGGAATCTGCGCCGTGCTGGGAGCGGGCAACGTCTCGTCGATCGGCCCGCAAGATGTGCTGCAGAAGCTGTTCGCAGAGAATCGCGTCTGCGCGCTCAAGCTCAACCCGGTCAATGAGTACCTCGGCCCGATCTTCGAGCGCGCCTTTGCCGCGGCGGTGGAGGCGGGTTTCTTGCGCATCCTGGGAGGCGGCGCCGAGACCGGTGCGGAGCTCGTGCACCACCCCGAAGTCTGCGAGGTGCACATGACCGGCTCGCAGGCGGTGCACGACGCGATCGTGTGGGGGCCGCCGGAAGTGCGCGAGGCGAACCGCGCCGCTGGCACGCCGCTGCTCGACAAGCCGATCACGAGCGAACTGGGCTGCGTGACGCCCTTTATTGTTACTCCAGGTCAGTGGACGAGGCGCGAGCTGCGCTTCCAGGCCATCAACGTGGCGACCATGCTGACCAACAACGCCTCGTTCAACTGCAACGCGGCCAAGGTGCTGGTCACCGCCAGCGGCTGGGCGCAGCGCGAGGCTTTTCTGGAGGAGCTCGGTCGGGTGCTGGAGCGCACCCCGCCGCGCCTGGCTTACTACCCGGGCGCCGAGGAACGGCACGAGCGCTTTGTCGCTGACCACCGGAGCGTGCGCTGCTACGGCAAGCCGAGCGAGCGCTACCTGCCGTGGGCCGTCGCCTCCGAAATCGACCCGACCGCCGAGGACTCCACGGCGTTTGGTGTCGAGGCCTGGTGCGGTGTGCTGGCCGAGACCTCACTGCCGGCGGAGGACGCGTGCGAGTTCCTTCCCGCTGCCGTTGATTTCTGTAACGAGCGCCTCTACGGGACCCTGTCCTGTGGCATTGCCGCCGATCCCCGCACGCGCGCGCGGCCCGAGGTGGCGGCCGCCTTCGGCGCGGCTTTGAGGGAGCTGCGCTACGGGAGCATCGGCGTTAACCATTGGCCGGCGCTCAGCTATGCCATGGGCGTGACAACCTGGGGCGCCTATCCCGGCCACACGATCGAGGACGTGCAGAGCGGGATCGGATTCGTCCACAACACGCGCCTGTTCGGTCGGCCTCACAAGAGCGTGATCGAGGGGCCGTTCTGCGCGCCGGTCCTGCCCCTGTGGTTCGCCGGCCACCGGCGCGCCCGGCCAGCTGCTGCAGCCCTGGCGCGCTACGAGGCGCGGCCGGGAATGCTCAATCTGCTCGCCGTGGCTCGGCACGCCCTGCGACCCTGAGAGAGGGGGGCGGTGGCAGAACGCCCGCAATTGTAGCGTGAGGGCCACCTTGTCTGGCTCCGTCACTGAATCCCAGGAGATAGGGTAGCATCGAGTTCTCTTCCAACCCCCGACCTCGGAGGATCCCCATGCTTTTTCGCTTCCTGGCAGTTTTGAGTTTCTGTGCATTCGTTCCCACCACGTCGGCTCAGAGCGGCAGGGTCGCGCCCGCGAAGCCCCAGGCGCCGAGCAAGTCCCACGTACACACCAAATCGGCCCCTTCGGCAACGCTCCTCGCCGTGCCGGCCAACCCCGGAGGCGGTTACCTGGGCGGGACCGACTCCTGCACCACGCCGACCCCGATCGCCGGGCAGGGTCTGTTCCTGTTCGACCAGACCAGCGCCACGACGGGAACGGAGGGCCAAAGTGAGTCGATCTGTTACCAGGTAGGGACCTCCGGAATCAACTTCGACGTCTGGTTTGAATGGACCGCCGACGCCACCGGCCCGGCGACCGTTACGACATGCGGGGGTGCCAGCCACGACACCAAGGTGGCCGCCTATCCGGGTAGTGGGTGTCCGGCCTCTGGGTCGTCCCTCGCCTGCAACGACGATGGCTGCGGACTCCAATCCTCCATCTGTTTTCCCGCTGTCAACACCAACGTCTACGCCCTGCAGATTGGCACCTTCCCCGGTGCTCCCGCGGGTGGAGCCGGCCACATAACGGTCACCATCGCGAGTGGTTTGAACGGTAGCGACGATTGCGCTACGGCTACGGCGATCTCCGGCCAGGGGAACTTCTTCTTCGACCTCACGAACGCCACCACGGGGACCGAGGGCCAGAGCGAGTCGCTCTGCTGCTCCGTCGCGACTTGCATGATCGATGGCGACGTCTGGTACAACTGGACTGCTGATGCGACGGGAGTAGCCACACTGTCGACCTGTGGCCTGACGGCCTCCGACACCAAGATCGCGGCCTATCCGGGCACGAACTGTCCGACTACCGGTTCGTCGCTCGCGTGCAACGATGACGCGTGTGGCGTGCAGACCACCATCTGTTTCCCGGTGACGGCAGGAACGGATTACACCCTGCAGATTGGCACCTACCCGGGGAAGATTGGCTGCACGGGTGAGTTCTCGATGACCATCGCCGGGAGCGGTGGCGGCGGCACGGACGATTGTGCGATTCCCGATGCCATCACAGGCCAAGGCAGTTTTCCCTTCGATACCACCTGCGCAACGACCGGCATCGAGGGCCAGAACGAGTCGCTTTGCTACGCTTTCGGGACCTCCGGAATCAACTTCGACGTCTGGTTCGCATGGACCGCTGACTGTTCGGGACCGACAGAGATCTCGACCTGTGCCGGCGCTAGCCACGACACGAAGCTCGCGATTTATCCTGGAAACGGATGCCCCGCGACCGGATCGTCGCTGGCCTGCAATGACGATACCTGTGGCTTGCAGTCGACCGTCAGCTTGCAGGCAGTCATGGGCACGACCTACAGCCTTCAGGTGGGCTCTTTCCCCGGGGGGGGGAATGGCTCGGGCTCGTTCACCGTATTGACCTCCCCCTGTGACGGTGGTGGGCCGGGAACAGCCGATTGCTTCGGAGACGGCAGCGCCACCGCCTGCCCGTGCGGCAACATCGGAGGAAGCAGCGAGGGTTGTGGTAACTCCACAGGAGCAGGCTGTGCCCTGACGGGCAGCGGATCGGCGAGCATCGGCGCGGGCGATCTCGTGCTCGCGGCGTCCGGAGCTTTGCCTGGGCAGCCCGGCTTGTTCTTCCAGGGCAGCAACTTCATCAACGGCGGCAACGGCGTCGTCTTCGGTGACGGCCTGCGCTGCTGCGGCAGCGGAGTCGTGCGCTTGCAGATCGTCGTCCCCGACTCCAGCGGCGACGCGGCGACCTCGGTGGACATCGGCCTGACCGGCGGCGTCGCGGCGGGGGACAACAAGTGCTACCAGTACTGGTACCGGGACCCGGCAGGTAGCCCCTGCGGAGCCAACTTCAACCTCTCGAACTCCTACGGCATTAACTGGCTGCCCTGAGCCTGCCATTGCAGCAGATACGAAAGACGGCGTCGTCGCCCTCGCGGGGGCGGCGACGCCAGTCAATTTGCCAGACGATTCGCTCGGCTCGGGGCTTCTCGGTTGACGTTGGTTGCGATGATCGTGGGCGCGGTCACGTTGGCCGTCGAGATTCCGAACGTAATGACCATCCAGTTGCCAAACTGAATGGTCATCGGCCTGCCACTGTGTCTGGTGGTGACCTGGTTGTCCGGATGGATCGAAGTGAAGAGGGCCGCTGCCACGGATCCTCCCCTGAACCCCTCCCAGGTGGTCGTGATTCGCTCAAGATGCGCGGTTAGGAGAGAATGAACGCGTGCCCGGCCTCTCTCTGAAACGCCCCCTCGCCCAGGCCTCTCTCTTGGTTGCGGTCTGCCTGCTCCTCGTGCTTGTAGTGGTGGGGGTCTTCGTGTTCCTGAGAGCGGGCGACAGCGTGTCGCCTGGGCTAGACGCTCCGGTGTCAGATGCGACAGCGCTGAGTTCAGACGAACTCTCTATCGCCGCGGCCCATGAAGGGGATGTTCCTGAGCATGCGCGCACCGAAGACGCAGACAGGCAGGCGGTGTTCGCGGTAGAGGCCACCTCCATGGCCAAGCTTCGCGGACGGGTGGAGAGCGGAGCACAATCGAATGCGATCGAGGGTGCCGAGGTCACCGTGAGGTCCGGGGAGAGTGCGGAACGCGTGCTGACGGACGCCGCAGGCTCCTTCGAGGTCGAGGTGAGAGAGGGTGTCGCGCTCGACGTCGAGGCTACCGCCGAAGGGTACAACCCTGGCCGACGGGCAGGGGTGTCGGCCACTGAAACGCTGGTGCTACGCCTCGAACGAGCGGCGGCCTTGAAGGGCGTCATCCTTGGACCGGGCGCAGCGGACTTGAAGCAGGGGGTCATCCGTGTCTGGGCCGATGACAGCCGCGACAATGGGCCGCTCGAGCTCACGCCCGATGGTTACGGTCGATTCGAGATACCTGTACTTGAGCCTGGGGAGTTCGATATCTCCGCAGATGTGGTCGGGTGGAGCTACGGCATCGCTCGGGACGTGATCGTGCGGCACGGAAAGACGACACACGTCGAGCTGGAGCTCACGCGCGCAGGGAGCGCGTTGGCGCGAGTTGTCTTCGAAGGCACACGGGATGGCGTTGCGGCCTGCGACGTCACAGTCTCTCCGTGGGTGCAAGGCCTGACCTCGCAGGTGGAGGAGGCGGCGTCACGGACGTACACCACAGACGCGATCGGTTGGGTAAAACTCGACTCGCTGAATCCCGGCGAGAATCGGGTCCAAATCAGCGCGCGAGAGGGCCTCATCAAGCGCTCGACGCGCCTGGTCATCAGCAGCGCCAAGCGCGAAGAGGTCGTCTGGGAGGTCTCCCCGCTGTGGTCCCTCAGTGGTGTTGTGACGGTGAAAGGCGCCGGGCCCGTGAGGGAGGGACACGTCACCATGGCGGTGGGATCTGGCCGCGAAGCTGTCTATCTGGGGCCGCCCGTCGAGCGCGCACCTGGAGAGTTGAAACTCCCACGCTCAGTTCCGATCACCTCTGACGGGGCCTATGTGTTCGACTTCGTCCCGGCAGGGCAGGCGCTGACGTTGTCAGCGGTCTCCGCAGGGGCCGAGCCCGTTCCCCTCGTCGGCTATTCCAGAGTGTGGCTGCGGGCAGACGCTGCGGACAGCATTCGAGGGATCTCCAGTATCCCCGCGGAATCCGCCTACCTGCCCTTGAGCGTCGCGCCGGTCCTCAGCATATGGGGTGTCGTTCAGGACTCCGACGGCGTCCCGCTCGCCGGTGCCAAGATCGATACGTCGCGTCTCCGTCGCGGCGTGTCCTATCTCAAGACGCCCTCACAGGGCGTCGAGACCGATGTGGAGGGGCGCTTCCGCATCGAGAACTTGCTGCACTCTGAGGGGTGGATCTCTGCGGAGCTCGAGGGCTACACGAAGAACTGGGAGCGGGTCGAGTTGACCGAAGAGCCCACTAACGTCACCTTCGTGATGGAGGTAGCGTCGCTGCTCAAAGGGCGCGTTGAGGACCTGGAGGGGAATGCTGTCCCCTGGGCGAGGGTCTCTGCGTCCAAGGGTTCGAGTCGCTCTCGGCGCAGGCGATCGACCAGGACTGATGAGTTCGGTCGCTTCAGGTTCAAGATGGGCTACGGCTCAGAGTCCTTGGAGGAGGGGGAGTGGGAGATCTCAGCTTGGACGAGCGGATACGAAGGGGTCGATCGCTTGAAGGTTACCGTCCCCAGCAGCGCGGAAATCCTTTTGGTGATGCAATCCGTGCGGGTCCCCGATGCGGCGACTCTGCGGGGGCGCGCTGTCTTGCCAGACGGGCGCATGCCTCGCCGCCTGCGCGTCGATGAGCTTCGTTCGGCCGCCATCTCGGTGGACGGGGGCGAGTTCAAGATCACTGGGCTCTCTCCGGGGGTGCATGGCCTCGTCTTGGAGGCGACGGGCTGCGCGCCGCGAAGCTTGGGCGAGGTGCAGCTGAGTGAGGGCGAAGATCGCGACCTCGGGATTATCGAGATGTTCCCCGGTGTGGAGGTCGAAGTCGTCGTTCGGGACCAGGAGGGACAGCGCCTCAGCGACGCGCGTGTCCGCATGGAGCCGCGAGCGGGTTACGCGAAAGACGCGGGTGCGCCCACGCAGAAGCCCGGGCGCTCTCGGCGGCGGGGCTCCTATCCGATGGGTGAGCTCGAACTGGGGACCTGGGAGCTCGAGGTGCGCGTCGAGAACTACAAGGCTTTTCAGCAGGAGGTCGAGCTGGAAGAAGGAAGCGAGAGGCGGCTCACGGTCGAGATGGAGGCCAGATGAGCCCGTTAGGGTTGCCACCCGTGCCTTGACGGTCGGGATCAGGGAGGGCACCATGGGGCTAATTGGTAATACCAATCGGCCCCCATGCCTCTTCCTGATCACCCCACGGCCTCCCCCTCCAGCGCGCAGGCCCGCGTGGCCACCGAGTTGCGGCAGCGCATCCTGGCAGGCGAGTGGTCGACCATTGGCCGCCTGCCAGCGGAGCGGATCCTCTCGGAGCAGGTAGGCGTCAGTCGCCTGACGCTGCGCGGCGCCCTGGCCCACCTTGCCTCCGAGGGGCTCGTGCGGGTGCGCCACGGTTCCGGGATCCAGGTCCTCGACCCGCGCCGTAGCGCCTCCCTCGACCTCTTCGGCTGGCTGCTGGCCGCGCCGGACAATGAGGGGCAGCGTTCGTTCGAACTGTTCGCCGAGATAGTGCGACTCCGGCGGTTGGTCGCCGTGGATACCATGCTGCGCGCCGCGGAGCGCGCCGACGAGGAGGACGTGCAGTTCCTCGAACAGCTCGCGGATGAGCAGGCCCGACGCACGGATGATGCCGGCGCCTACCTGGACGGAGACGCCGACTATCAGCGCTGCGTCATTCGCATCGCGGGCAGCACTGCCGTCGAGCTGCTCTTCAACAGCCTTCAGCGGGTGCTGGAGCGACGCATGGAGCTGACCCTGTGTTTCATGGGGCCGCTCGCGGAGCACCATGCCTCCTACGCTACGGTCCACGACCTGCTGCGCCATCCGCAGCCCCAGGGTCTGCGCGGAATGGCGGAAGCCGCACAGGACATGATCGAGCGTGTGGGGTTGGAACGGGTTCGGAGGCAGTGCCTTGGCCATGAGGAAACCTGAGCGGTGACTCGCTGGGACCGAACGCTTGTAGGAATCCTCGGCAGTGTCCTGCCAGCGGGTGGATCGCTCCCGGGGATCGATCCCGACCGCTGCCTGGAGTTGCTCGAACGCATCCGCCGCGAAGCACCTCTGCCCGTGCGCCTCTCGCTGCACGCCAGCGCCGTCCTCTATCTCGTCACGCCGATTTTCACCGTGCAGCGGCTATCGCTCGCGCCGTGGCTGTCGTCGGCCCGGCTTGAGCAGCACACCGGGACGATGGCGTGCCATCGCAGCTACCTCATGCGCCAGGCCATGCTGATGCTCAAGACGGTGGCGGGCCTGTGTTGGGGTGCCGATCCCAGGGCGCGGGCAGCGCTCGGCATGCCCCCTTACGACCCCGACCCTGGGGACTGGAGGGAGGCATGATTACCCGGAGTGGACACATCTCCTATCAGGAGGGCGCGGTCCTCGATCTCGAGGTGGACCACGTCGTGGTGGGGAGCGGCGCGGGGGGCGCGGCAGCGGCGGTCACCCTCGCTCGCGCGGGTAGGTCGGTCTGCATTTGCGAGAGCGGCCCTTGGCGTGACCCCGAGCACTACCCCTCGACCACTTACGGCGCCATGCGGGACATGTGGTCGCGCTGGGGGACCCTCTTCGCACGTGGGCGCTCGATGATCCCGATCCTCCAGGCGAGTTGCGTCGGTGGGACGACGGTCATCAACAGTGCCATCATCGCGCGCACGCCGGGCAGCGTTCTGGCTGAGTGGAGCGAGCGTGGGCTGGGAGAGGTCTTCGACGAATCCGCCGTGGGCGCAGTTCAGGACGATCTCGAGCGTGAGCTCGAGGTCACTGACATGAGCGGGCCACAGCTGATGGAGCACAACGAGTCGATGTTGAGGGCCCTGCGTTCGAAGAATCTGGAAGGACACGTCACCCGCCGGAGCGCGCGCGACTGTGCGGGGAGCGGTCAGTGCCTGCAGGGCTGCAGAAACGGAGCGAAGCTATCGGGCAACCTGCGCTGGGTGCCGGAGGTCGTCGAGCGCGGAGGAACGGTGCTCTCGTGCGCTCCCGTGAGCAGGGTGCTGATCTCTGGTGGCCGTGCGATCGGGGTTGAGGGTCGCTTCGTACACCCCGCGCCCTGGCGAGTGCCCGACCGCCGCGGCGCAAACTTCTCGGTCCGTGCACGGCGAGGAGTGTTCGTGGCGGCCTCTGCCACGGCCTCGGCTCCGCTGCTCGAGCGCAGCGGAGTGCGGCTACCGGCCCTCGGCCGGGGCTGGCGTGGGCACCCTGGCGGGGGCGTGATCGGCGTCTATCCCCGCGAGGTACACATGCACCGCGGGACGACCCAGGGGGTCTCGTCGGTCGCGTACTCGTCCGAGGGATTCAAGCTGGAGAGCCTCTCCCTTCCCCTCGAGCTGTTGAGCGCGCGCATCGGCGGGGCGGGCCGGGAGCTCGCGCGCTCCCTGGAGGAGGTGCCCCGCATGGCCATGTGGGTCGCCGCCGTGCGGGCCGAGGCTGAGGGTGTGGTCCGTGCAGGCCGATTCTCGCAACCGGTGGTGCACTACTCGCCGACCAGGGGCGATACGGCGCGTCTGAGACAAGGACTGCTGCGAACCGCACAGCTGCACTTCGAGGCCGGTGCCGAGAAGGTCCTGCCAGGCATTCACGGTGTCGCCAGGGAACTCGGCCCCGACCAGCTGGATCAGCTGGAGCGCGCTCCCCTCGACAACCGCTGCTACACCTGGGTGCTGAGCCACCTGTTCGGAGGCTGCGTGATGGGCGATGATCCTCGGCACTCCGTCGTCGCTCCAGACCTGCACGTGCGAGGAGTTCGCGGCTTGCACGTCGTGGATGCCTCCTGCCTGCCGACGACCCTGGGCGTTAATCCGCAGCACACCATCATGGCCGTGGCGCGCATCGTCGCGGCGCGCATCGCGAACGAGGAGCAGAGATCATGAACGAGCTGGATCGGATGATCACGGAGGCGGGGGATGCCGACGAGATTGCCGGTTATCTGGACGGGCTGGAGGGGCCCGCGCGCCTCGCGGCAGTGCGCGGGCTCGCCGGCAGGTCCTTGGGCGCGCTCTTCGAGCGTTGCGGGGAGCGCCCGCTCTCTGTCGATCACCTCGTGCCCGCCGCGCTGGCTGACGGCGTCGAGGTCCGACACCTCGGGATCAACTCCATGCCTCTCTTTCGTTGCTTCGAGAAGCGCTTCGTGCGTGCTCCGCACGGTTCGGCTCCCGAGGGACGCCTGTGGGGCTACAATCACCAGGCCATGCAGGCATTCACCGGCCCCGGCTATTTCTTCGTGGACCCTCCGGCTGCTGGATCGGAGCTCGTCATCGACTACCACGAGGTGCCGTCGGTCAGCCCGCGCGACGACTGGCCCGCCGTGCGGGACAATGAGGGTTTTCCCTCGAGTCTGGTCTACGGCTTCATGCGGGACGGGATGCGTCGGGTCAACGCGGACGTTTGCGTGGGCCGGGCCTGCCGCAGAGGCAAGCAGATGAACACCTGGTTCGCGCTGGTGAGGGAGGCATGAAGCCGCAAATCGCCCGATTGATGGCTGAGTACGCCGAGTGCCATCGGCACCCCGTGAACCTCCTGATCCACAAGCTGGCGATCCCGCTGATCGTCTTCCACGTGGTTGCGATGCTGGACTGGGTGTCCCTGGGCGGCTGGACCCTCTCCACCGGCCTCGAAGTAACCCTGGCCTGGCCTGCCCTTGCGCTCGTGGGCGTCTGGTACGTCTGGGGCGCGCCGGGCCTCGCACCGTACGTCATCGCCCACTTTCTCCTGTGTCTGGTGATCGCCCAGATCTCTCCGGTCTGGGTCGTGATCGCCGTCGCCGTCGGCGCCTGGGTCCTCCAGCTGCTGGGGCACGCCGTCTGGGAGGGCCGCTCTCCGGCGTTCCTTCGAAACATCATCCAGCTCCTCATCGGCCCCCTCTTCATCGTCGCCGTCGCGACGGGAGCCTGGCCGCCCCCCGACGAGCCGGAGGCAGCGCAATGAGGCTCGCGGCCACCTGCGGGAGCCGGGGCGATGGCGGGGATGCTGGGGTCAGCTCCCGGCGCTGACGATGCGCTGGAACTCGGCGTCGGCGCGGAGATCGACGAAGTCGGAGTCGCGCGCAGCCATGGTGCGATAGCGCGGGACCACAGCAGCCGCACGCTCGAGGAAGTCCAGGGCGAGGGTGCGGTCACCACTCAGGGCCGCGGCGCAGGCGAGGTTGTAGGCCAGGGGTGCCCGCACGATGTGCCCGAGATCGGCGGCCACCTGGTAGCCGGCGCGGTAGTGGGCGATCGCCTCTTCGACACGGCCGTTCTTCGCCAGGGTCAGGCCTGCACCGTCCTCGCAGACCGCCCAGATGAAGTGCTGGGCCGGCGTGCGCTCCTCGAGGTCACCGAGCAGCGCGATGGTCCGGGCGTAAGCTGCCAGCGTCTTTTCGGCAGACCCGCCGAAGACCTCGAGCATCTCTGCGCGCACGAAGGGAAGGGCGTAGTCGTCGGGCCGCGCCCTCGCTTCTTCAACCAGCCACTCGTGCCAGCCAGGCGTACGGAAGGCGACCTCATTCATGATCGTGAGGACGGCGTCCGGGTAGTCCCCGCGCCAGCCGCGGCGCAAGAGCGCCACGCGAAAGGTGTCGATCAACCCGACGAAGGCCGCGCGAGGGAAGGGGTCCGCGCCGGGCTCGGTCACGACGCTCACGCGCACGTCGAAGCAGTATCCCGCGGCGAGCGGGAAGGCGTGGTACTCGACGCGCTCGCGTGGGCCGATCGCCTCCCGCGTCTCGCGGCAGGCCATCCGACCGACCTCGAAGAATCCGCGCTCGTCCTCGCAGAGGCGGGCGCGCCAGCCCGCACTCGTGGCGGGGCCGTCCTCGCTCTTTTCGGCGATGATCGAGAGGGAGGCTCGTACCGGGGCGAAGGAGCCGAAGAGGATCGCGCGCTCCCCGAGCCCTGCCATGGCGTCGCGCGTGATCTCTGCGTCCTCTACGAAGCCCTCCATCCGCAGGGACACGCCCAGGTAGGTGGACGGTACCCGGGCCTGGACTTCGGGTGTTTCGGCGGGCGCGAGCAGCGCGCCCCGGCTGGCAAGGCGCGGGCGCAAGGCGTCGGCGTCGGTGTGGACGGCGAAGAGCTCTGCGCCTTCGTGGTCGAGAAAGCGCGCGCTGAGGGTGGCGGGCTTCGCCGTCGTGTCGGCGGTCAAGAGCAAGAAGGTCTGCTGCACGCCGGCGTCGTGCAGCAGGTGCTCGCTGGGCGCGTTGGCCGTCTGGATGACCGTGTTCGCCAGGGGTGAAGTGATGAACTCGAAGAGCTCGTAGCCGGCGCTCTTCGTCGTGGGGTAGCGCAGGGCGCGTGTGCGATGGATGTCGCCGCCGACGAGCACGACGCCGGGAATGGAGTGTTTCCCGATCATGTCGAAGATGGCCTGACGCTCGCCGGGGTAGGTCATCCAGTGATCGCGCTTGCCCGGGCGGGTGGCGCCGTTCCAGATCATCCCGGAGGCCAGGACCTTGAACGTCGCGGTGGAAGCGCGCAGCTCGCGTTCCAGCCACTCCCACTGAAGCGCCCCGAGCAGGCCCTTGCCTCCCTCGTCATGAGGCGAGTCCTCGGTGCCCGCGAACCAGCGCGTATCGAGCAAAAAAACCTCGATCGCCCCGCGCCGGAAGCGAGTGAAGATCCCCTCCTCTTCGCGTCCGTACTCGGGGTTGCCGTGGTACTCGATGAAGGCGCGTCGCGAGTTCTCCTTGCCGGGCAAGACGCCGGTCGTGTCGTTGCGTCCGAAATCGTGATCGTCCCAGGTCGCGTAGAGCGGTGTTGCTCGCACCAGGGCCTGCAGCTCGGGCAGGGCGCCGTAGAACTCGCGATAGCGCCGGCGCTGCACCGCGAGGTCGGTGGAATCGATGTAGGGCGTGTCCCCGAGTACCACGACGGCCTCGGCCCCCGTCTGCGCGATGCGCGACCAGACCGGCTGGGTGGGGAAACGGCCCTCGTGGGCGCAGGAACCGAAGGCGATGCGGGTGACGCGCGGGATGTCGTGGGCGATCGGCGTGCGCAGGGTGAACGGATCACAGGCGCGCTCGCCGGAAGGCGCTGCGCCGATGGTGCAGGTGTAGGCTTGGCCCGGCTCCAGGCTGTCCACATCCCAGCGTAGGCAGAGGTCACGTTCTGCCTCGGCCGTTGCAGAGTGGTTGCTGGAGCTGCCGTCACCGAGGGAGAGGGAAAGCACGAACTCTCCCGGGCTGGAGGCGCGCGCCCAGACCGTCCCGCGATCGACGTCCGCGTGGCCCAGGAAGGGTCCGTGACTCAGCAGCGGCGGGGTGTCCTGGCCGAGAGAGAGGGGGACCAGGGCAACGAGGAGCGCGTACTTCATGGGGTGGGTCAGGGGTAGCATGGGGCGGGGCCGGATTGTCCTCTCCTTCGATCTTCATGGCCAACCTCATCCTGCTCGCGTTCGCGTTCGCGCTCGCCCAACCGATCAACGGCGCAGAGGCCGGTACGAACCAGGAGGTCGCCGAGCCCTCATTGCGCGCGGAGCTGATCGACGCGCGCCGCATCTGGAACGCCGCTCCCCACAGCGCCTTCACCAGTCTCGTCAGACACGAGGGACGCTTCTACTGCGGATTTCGAGAGGGCCGCGGACACGCCAGCACCGACGGGCGCTTGCGGGTGCTGGCCTCGGAGGACGGTGTTGTGTGGGAGTCCGTGGGCCTGCTGGAGCGGGAGGGGCTGGATCTGCGAGACGCGCATCTCACCGTCATGCCCGACGGCGCGTTGTTGCTGCTCGGCGGCGCGGCTGCTCGTCGGCGGGACGGCGAATCGACCCCTACCGGAACCGTGGTCAGCGTCTCCGCGGACGGTCGGTCCTGGTCCGCGCCCGAGCTGGTGGTGGAGCCGGGGCGCTGGCTGTGGAGCGTGGCCTGGCACGACTCCAGCGCCTGGGGATTCGCCTACTCGCACGGCGAGGAGGAAGCGGCGGTCCACCTCATGCGAAGCCCGGACGGCCGCACCTTCGAGACGCACGTCGAGGGTGCCTACGCGGATCTGGCACCCAACGAAGTGGCGCTGGCATTTGAGCCCGATGGCCGCGCGCGGGCCCTGGTGCGGCGCGGCGGCGGTGATCGGCTCGCCGCGCTCGGCTCTAGCGCTCCGCCCTACCGCGAGTGGACCTGGCAGCCGCTAGCGTATCGAGTCGGTGGTCCGGTTCTGCTGCGGCTGCCCGACGGCCACTGGATCGGCGCCGGTCGTTTGCACGCCGACGGCGCCCACACGGCGCTCTTCGCGCTCGACTTCACCACCGGAGCGCTGACGCCTTTGCTGCGCCTGCCTAGCGGCGGAGACAACAGCTATCCGGGGCTGGTCGTCCACGACGGCTTGTTGTGGCTGAGTTACTACTCGAGCCATGAGGGGCGCACGAGCATCTACCTGGCACGTGTGAAGCTCGCTGGCGGGCCGCGCTGAGCTCGGCCTAGAGTCTGCGCACCCAGATGTTGCGGTAACGCGTCGGGTTGCCGTGGTCCTGGAGGCGGAGCGGGCCCTCGGCGGCGTGCGGAGCATACTTCGCCACCGCGCGGTGGGTCGTGGCGCCGATCAGCTCCGCGCCGTCGTGGACCAGCACGCCGTTGTGGAAGACGGTGACGCGCGCGGGGCTAGCGAGCTCACCGTCTTTGAAGCGCGGCGCGCGGAAGACGACGTCGTAGGCCTGCCACTCGCCGGGCGGTCGGCAGGCGTTCACGAGCGGAGGCTGTTGACCGTAGAGCGCCGCCGCCTGCCCGTCGGCGTATGTGCGGTTTTCGTACGAGTCGAGCACCTGGATCTCGTAGCGGCCCATGAGAAACAGGCCGCTGTTCCCGCGCCCCTGAGACGTGCTCTTCACCTCAGCCGGGGACGCCCACTCGACATGGACCTGGCAGTCGCCAAAGGCCTCGTGCGTCTCGATGGGGCCGGTCCCATTCACCTCCATCGCACCATCCGCGAGCTTCCAGCGAGCCTCTCCGCCGCCGGACTTCCAGTGTTCGAGCCCGCTGCCGTCAAACAGGACGACCGCATCCGAAGGCGCCGCGCCGAGCGTGGGGCCGGGTGTGACGACCGCCGGCACGGGGCGCGCGATATCGTGCACGCGCCACTCGCCGCCGGGCAGGTGAGGTGTGTCGCTGTAGCCGACGGGCGCGTCTTGTGAGCAGAGGAGAGCCAGGGGGAGTAGCAGTGCGGGCGTCAGGACCTTGCAGTGGATCATTGAGTTTCTCCGATGCGGAATAGGAGGCAGCATCCTAACCGGAGCGCTGTCGCTAGACTGAGGCCGATTCGATGCCGTCCCTCCTGCCGTCCCTCCTCTCCGTCGCCCTGCTCGGCCATGCGCCGGCCCTGGCTCAGGAGGAAGCGATCCCGCCGGAGCGGGAGGCGCTGCAGGAGAGGATCAACGACGCGATCGACAAGGGCGTCGGTTATCTCCTGCGCGCCCAGAACCGAGACGGATCATGGGGGCCGGTGGGCGGTCGCTTGCTGGAAGGGCACTTCGACCGACGCTACGGGCACTCAGGGCTGGCGGTCTACACGTTGCTCAAGAGCGGCGTGAAGCCGAGCCATCCGGCCGTGAAGCGCGGGATCGCCTATATGCTCGGCGGGTTCCCGACGAAGGTCTACTCCGCCGCCTGTGAGATGATGGCCCTGGGCGCGACCGGGGACGAGCGATATCAGCAGCGCATCGAGGAGCTGCTCGACCTGGTCGAGTCCTTGCGCAAGCGAGGCGTGGGGAACGCCTGGGGATACCCGGGCCTGAACGCGGGGCACGTGGATCTGTCGAACACCCAGTACGCAGCCCTCGGCATGCGCGCTGCCCAGAGCGCGGGCGTGAAGGTCTCTTCACGCTCGTGGGCGAGCCTGATCACCACGGTGCTCGAATTCCAGCACCCGGTTCACGTCGTCGAGGAGCGTTCCGGTGAGACGACCAGCACCCTCCACAACGTCAAGGTCGCAGCCTTCAGCTACGATCGCGCTCAGTCCGGCGGAGGCCACGCTCCCTCGGCATCGATGACCGCGGCTGGAGTCTCGATCCTGGGGATCTGTGCCGAGGCTTACGGGAGCAAGCTCAGCGGAGCTGCTGGGCGCAGGCTCGCGCGGGGGTGCGAGTACGGCATCGCGTGGTTGGGTCACTCGTTCTCGGTGGCCGAGAACATCGGCGGCAGCCCCAGTTGGCTGTACTACTACCTCTACGGCCTCGAGCGTGTCGGGGCTCTGTTCGATCTCGACCGCATCGGGAAACACGAGTGGTACTGGGAAGGCGCACGCTTTCTGGTCGATGAGCAGGGGTTTAGCGGCAAGTGGGAGACCGAAGGGGATGCGAACTGGCCGCCGGCGCCCATGACCAACGGCAACACCTGCTTCGCGCTCCTGTTCCTGACGCGGGCCACGGTTGCCCGGCCATCGACGGGCAAAGGTGGAGCTGAAACGAGCGGCCTGTACCGAGCCGAGGACGCCGGTTCCGAGGTCTGGATTCGGGCTTCGGGCAGCGCGCTGTTGACGGCCTGGGTCACTGGTTTCGGCGACGGCGTCCTCGAGCGCTACGCCGCCGACGCCGGGGGACTGCGCGTCGAGGCCGTGGAGTGGTTCATCGACGGTGTGCGCGTCGCACGCGTGGAGGCCGATCCAGAGCGAGCCTGGGACTCGGGCGCCAAACTTCCGCTCCGCTACGCCTTCGAGAAAGCCGGGACACACACGCTCCAGGCGCGCGCTGAGGTCGTTGTGCCGGCCGGCGTTGCGCGCGGCGAGGATGCGCTGCCGAGCGTCCTGAGGTCGGCCGAGTTGAAGATCGAGGCGGACGACGTCCTCGAGGGCTGGATGATGGACTACGCCAGCGCTGGGGGCTTCAACGAGCTCGAGGGCTACGGCGCAGTCGCTTCCGCCTCTTCGCAGCTCGATGGGAGGTGGAGCGCCTCGCGGGCGATTGATGGCATGGAGTTCTCTCCGTGGATCAGCTCCGAGGAGGACGAGCAGCCGACCATCACCATCGAGCTTCGGCGCTCATTCCGTGCTGACCGTGTGCTGTTGAGCCAGGTGAACGCCTGCCTTGAGGAGAACGGTCGGAAGGCACGCGTCGATCGCGTCGGCATTGTGGTCAATCGCTCGCGTGAGGTGCTCGAGTTCGACCTCAACGAAGACGAGCGCCTCAAGACTGTCTGCCGGCTGCCCAAGACCGTCGGAATCCGACGCATCGAGATCCGGATCCTCGAGCGTTCGGCTGGGCAGGCTTCGCGCGCTACGGGCTTTGCAGAGGTGGTGCTGAGCGGTCCCTGAGGGCAGGGGCGGGCAGGAATGCGATCAGGTGCTACCCTCGGGCAGTCTCGATTCCCCTGTCCAATGATGTCCACCGTGAGGACCAAGCCCATGATCCCCAAGATCGCCTTGTTCGGAGTATCCCTCGCGCTCCTCTCGTCGACCCCCACATTCGGCCAGGGCTCCGATGCCTGCGGGAGCGCTCAGCTAATAGCTGGTACCGGCGTCTTCAACTTCGACAACACTTCGGCTACGACCGACGGGACTTCTGTTTCGCTGTGCCTCGCGTTCGGTACCTCGAACATCGAGAACGACGTGTGGTTCGAGTGGGCGTCACCGCTGGATTCCTTCTACAACATCGACGTCTGCAACGGACAGACCGCTGTCGACACCAAGATCGCCGTCTACGATGGAAGCTGCACGGGAGCGGTGATCGCCTGCAACGACGACAGTTGCGGTCTCCAGAGCATGGTCGCCTGGGCCGCGACGGCATCGAGCACCTACGTCTTTCGGATCGGCACTTTTCCGGGAGCCGTCGGCGGCACAGGGACCTTCTCGCTGACCGAGAGCGGGCCCGTACAGAACCCTGCCAACGGCCACTACTACCAGGCCATTCCTCAGGTTTCCATCACATGGGCCGACGCTGATGCGGCGGCTACGGCCTCTTCCCATCAGGGTCTGGCAGGGCACCTGGTGACCATCACTGATCAAGCGGAGAACGACTTCGTCTTCGCACTTGGCGACGTCCAGAACTACTGGACCGGCGGCTATCAAGACCTCAACGATCCTAACTACTCCGAGCCTGCCGGTGCGTGGAAGTGGATCACAGGTGAGCCGATGGTCTACACGAGCTGGTTGGCGGGGGAGCCTAACAACACCGGGTGCTGCGGGAGCGAGGACTTCATGGAGCTCTTGCAGGGCGGGAGCTTCGGGACGGCCTGGAACGACGTGCACCCGCTCGAGCACTCACGCGGGTACGTGGTCGAGTACGACGCGACCGCCGCCGGCGCCTACTGCTTTGGAGACGGGAGCGGCAGCGTGTGCCCCTGCGGGAACCCCGGAGGGACTGGCGAGGGCTGCAGCAACTCGACGGGCGCGGGCGCCACGATCCTCGCCACCGGTAGTTCGAGCGTCAGCGCCGACGACCTCGGCTTCATGGCCGCTCAGCTGTTGCCGTTCCAGCCGGCGCTGCTTTTCTCGGGAGACAACGCGGTCAACAACGGGGACGGCGTGGTCTTCGGCGACGGGCTGCGCTGCGCGGGCGGGGCTGTAAAGCGGCTCGGAGTCCGCAACGGCGACGCCAGCGGAGACGCCTCCTGGGGCCCGGGGCTCGCCATCCTGGGCGGCTGGCAGCCCGGCGACACGAAGCGTTTTCAGGCCTGGTACCGCGACCCCGGAGGGAGTCCCTGCGGGTCGGGGTTCAACCTCAGCCACGGGCTCGAGGTCGCCTTCATGCCTTGAGCGGCGGTCACAGAGTCATCTCATGGCCGCGGGCGCTCACATCGACGATGTCGACCACTCGGCCGCTTTCGACCAGGACCGCTCGCTCGGCGAGGTTGACGGTTGGGCAGATGTGCAGGGGGACCAGGTAGAGCTGCGTGCCGCGCGCGGGGCGTTTGTCGGGAGGGACTCTCAGGGGTAGATGCTCTTCGTTGGGTTCTTGCGGCGCGTACTCGCCGTGGCCGATGACGAATGCGTAGGGTGCACCGGCTTCCGCCGCCAGGGACTTGGAGCCGGCGTCGCAGGTGGCGAGGTCGGGTGCTGGATGGCTGACGACGCGCGAGAACACGACCGCGGCAGGTTGCAGCCCGAGCTCGGGGCACTGTTCCTCCAGGCGCAGGTCGTGGTAGACCACCGTTCCCGGAGAGACCCGGTGACGAACACCCGCGATCTCGCCGGAAGGTGAGAAGGAGAGCCCGCAAGGGAAGGTCGGGCTCCCGCTTGTGATGAGCTCCCCCGACTCGACGCCGGAGCGTCGCAACCCGTCCGCGAGTGCCCCGAGTCGCTCGTAGCCGGCATGGGCGCGAGCGGTGCGCTCGGCAGTCACGCCCGTGTGCAGATGACCGTCGTAGTAGTGCAGGCCGCGAAAGCGGTCGCCGGCCGCGCTCGCCACCGCCGCAATGGCGGCCTCGTCCTTCTGTGGCACGCCCGTACGGTTCATGCCGGGGTTGATGTCCACGAAGATCGAGAGGTCAGCCGGTACGTCCGTGACCGTCGCCGCGTCCTCGGCGAGGACCGAGAAGGTGATGTCCGGGTGGGAGCGCGCCACCTGCCCCAGGCGCTCGATCCCCGGGCCGACGAGCGGATAGGCCAGCAGGATGTCGGCTCCATCGATGCCCTCGCCCTCGATGACTTGTGCGAGCTCGTCCGCCTCGCGCGTGGTCGAGCACTTGAAGGAGCGCAGGCCCGCGCGCAGGAGCTCGGCGAAGACCGCGGGGATCTTGGAGGTCTTGACATGGGGCCGAAAGCGATCCGGATCCCCGTCGGCGAGCTCCAGCACGCGCCGCAGGTTCTCTCGTACGTGATCGAGGTAGACGATCAGGCTCGGACTCAACAGGCGCGCGGTGAAATCGTCGGGGAGCCGGTATTCGGCGATCTCGAGCCGCTCAAATCCGGCCGCCATCACTCGGATTCCGGGATCTCGATCAGTGTGTAGTAGGCCTCGTTGTGGAGCAGCGCCTCGCCCGTGATCGCGCGCACGCCCTTGGCGTGCAGCTCGTGCACGTAGCCTGGCCGCAAGCCCTCGACGGTGAGGCGGACCGAGTGCGCGTCCGCGGACACCTCCGCGGCGATGATCCGCGGCTCCTGACGGTCCATCTCGTTGCTTCCGTAATCGGGATGCAGCTCGTAGGTGTAGCTCTCGAGAGTGTAGGAGGTCGGGTCGGCGGCGCCGGCTTCCTCCACCGCGCGCGTGAAGGACAGCACGAATCCATCGTCGCGGGCGCTCATCGTGTGCACTTCGAACGGCACCTCGCCGGTCCAGATCAGCCGCTGGAGGCCGTAGGGCGAGTTGCCGCGCCCGCCCCAACCGCGGTTGGTCATACCCGCGAAGAGCGAGTGATCCTCACCCCATGCCAGGCGAATGATCCCGCACTGGAATCCGTAGCGGAACGGGAAGCAGGCGCCCTGCCAGTGCCCGTTGACGCGCTCGAGGCACACGCGCATGACCGAGGCGTGGTGCTGATCGCTGACGAAGAGCTGACCGGCGAACGGCCCGAAGGCGCCGTCGGACTGGTCCCAGACCATGCCGGCCGGCGATTTGCCCATCTTGTCGTAGGGAAACCAGACCGCGGGCAGCTTGAAGCTCTCGACGTCCTCTGAGACACGCGGCATGAGCTTGCGCTGCGGGATGTTGCGCGGGATCTCGTAGGTCCACTCCGGCAGCTCACAGGAGAAGACTCCGTGGGGATGTCCGTGGAAGTCCCCCGGCTCGAGGTGGCTGAGCTTGCTGGCTCCGCACCATTCGCCCTGGTTGTCGGTGTAGAAGACGTCGCCCCAGGGGCTGGTCTCAAGCCCGGCTGGAGATCGCAGGCCGCAGCAGGTAGGCAACATCTCGCCTTCCGGTGTGATCCGCAGGGCGAACCCGCGCCAGTGTGCCTTGCCGAATGGCTCGCCCCCGAAAGGCTTGTTGGTGGTGATCCACAGGTTCCCGTCCGGACCGAGGCGCGGACCGAAGAGGTACTCGTGATAGTTGCCGCTCACCCTCCACACATCGCAGATGGTCTCGATCTCGTCGATCCGCTCGTCTCCGTCCGCGTCCCTCATGCGCGAGAGCTCTCCGCGCTGGCCGACATAGGTCCAGCCCTCGTGCACGAGCAGGCCCAGAGGCTCCTGCAGGCCCTCGGCGATCCTCTTGAACTCCGCCCGGCCTTCGGGGTCGTAGGCGTCGTCTAGCAGGTACACCTCGCCGCGGCGCGTCGCGACCATGGGCCGGCCGTCGGGCAGGATCGCGATCCCGCTGACCTCCAGCACGATCCCCTCGGGGATCTCGATCGTGACGATCTCGTAGAAGTCTGACTCGCTCGGGGGCTGCACCTTCTCGCCGTCCCCTTGCGGGGCGAGCGAGACCATGGCCCAGAGCAGCGTGCAGATCGTGATTACCATGTGAATGCATCCTCGAAGGAGCCGACGTAGGTGCCATCGGGCGCTTGCTCGAGCACGACCCGCACAATCTCGCCTTGTGGGCCGCCCTGTCGGAACCACAGGGTCTCGATGCGCTCGGTCGAACGGAGCTGGAAGCGGCGCACGATCCAGCTTCCGGCCGCGCGCAGTTCGGGGACGATCAGCTCTTCAATCTCCACCGGACCCACGGCGTAGCGGAACAGAGGCCTGCGCTCGGCGTCCAGGCGACGGCCCAGCACTCGGTAGCCCGCCGCGGCGGAGTCGCCTGCGGGCCAGGGCGCGTCCTCTTCGGCGAGGATCGCGAAGGGCGGCCCCGGCGGCATGTCGAACACGTCCGCGCTCGGCGGTGACTGGAGCTCCCCGGCCCGGGCGTGCCAGGTCCCGCGGGCGTTGAAGAAACGCCCGCGCCAGACCTTGGCGAGGCGTGAGTTCTGGACGTCGAAGGCGTAGTGAGTGTGGTTGGGGAAGCCGACCGCGAGGGTGCGGGGGCTGACACCAGCCATGAACACGCCGCAGAGGCGCGGCTCGTCGCGCGCCACCAGTTCGTAATTTCCGTCTGGCACGACGAGTCCCTCGGGCAGGGGCATCGACGAGCCGAGGCGCAGGTAATTCCACATCGCCACGATCTGCGGCTCGGGATCACCGCCGAGCACGTCCGAAACGGGGCTCTTTCCCTCGACCCAGAACTCCGGCATGCGGGTGTTCATGTTGATCGAGATCGGATCGAGCAGGAGCCGGCGGAACCAGCCGAAGTTGATGTGGTTCGTGACCTCGGCGAGGTCGACGGCCGGGATCCCGAGGGAGTCGTAACCGGAGAAGGTGTGGCACTGGATACAACCCAGCCCGTCGGTCCCAACCAGGCGCCGGCCGTCCTCGATCTGTGCGATGTCAAAGGCAGGCGACTCTTCCCTGTCGGGCGCGTCGTCCAGTTCCAAGAACAGCGCGGGGAGATGGCCGATGTTCTCGACGCCGAACTGCGGCATGCGCGTGGCCATGTACGGACGGGAGACCTTGCCGTCGAAGAGCACCGACTCCATCCATGCATCGGTCAGCTTGTAGCCCGCATCACTGAGGTGGGGCGGGATGCGTCCCTCGTCACCCAGGTCGAAGCCACCGCGGATGAAGAAGAAGTCCCGGCGGTCGGGGTGGGGTCCACCGGAGGCGTCGCGACGGTGGCAGGCGAGGCAGCGGAAACGCTCAAGGGAGAGCTCGAGTTGCGACGCGGCATCCAGGGCTCGCTCCTCGGTTGCGAGGCTCTTGACCGTCGCGCGCAATGCCACTCTGTCGCTCTCACTCAGAGCGTAACGCGGAGCTGTGAGGGGTGGTGTTGAGGAGAGGCAACCGGGAACTCCCTCGGCGTCGAGTTCGCCGAAGGGGCGCGCCCTCGAAGGTGCCGGCGACGCGTCGACGGGGTGGCAGGTGGCGCATCCTAAGGACACGAAAGCGCTGCGACCGGCATCGACTTTTCCAGGGTCGATGACAAAGGGCGCGTTATCGAGGGGTTCGTAGGCGCGCGACACGTGTGTCAAGCGCGCCACGGGAAGAGGTTGACGCTCGAAGTTCGGACCCTCCCAACCAACGCTCAGGGATGCGCCGCCGGTGTGTTCGAACATGGTGACGACGATGGTGTGCTTGCCTTTCGAGAGGGTGGCTGTCCCGGTTCGCTCGGTAGCTCCGTGGAGACCGTCGTTGGCGACCACGAGCTCGCCGTCAATGCGGATCCGGGAGCCGTCGTCCGACTTGGATGAGAAGGTGTACTCGCCCTCCTCGTCGATCGCGATCGAACCAGAGAACCGAAACCCGAAGTTGTCGGGCCTGTGCTCTGGCAGACCATCGATCGTCTCCACGACGCCGTTGCGCTTGGGTGTCAGGTCGCCGAACTCGGCTGCGGGACCACGGAAGACCTCCTCGAAGTAGTCGTAGGCGAGGCCTGGGACCTCGACGGGTTCCCGCTCCGTGCCGTAGGCCTGAGCGCGAAGCAGGTAGAGGGCGATCGAACGCGCCTCTCCCCCGGTCAGACTGAGCGATGGCATTCGCCCGGAGGGGCGCACGAGTTGGGGAGCAACCAGGAAGCGCGTCAGGGCCTCCACCGTGGTCTTGCGTGCGAGGTCTCCGAGAGCGACGGGCTCCTCGTCCCAGACACCGGGCTGAACATGGGGCTCATCGTCCTCCGCAGCGTCGGCGCGGGCTTCAGCTCTCATCTGTTCGGTGAGCGAGGCCCAGTCTTGATCGAGCTCCCAGAGCGTCTCAAGGGGGCCGTGGCAGGCAACGCATCCGACCTCGTGGAACAGTTGCCTGCCGGCTTCCAGTTGTCCCGCGTAGGCGCCCACGGGTGCTTGATCCAGCGGCCCACCGAGAGAGGCGAGGTAGTGCACGAGGGTCTCGACGGTGGTGGCGCGATCGTCGTCGTTCAGGTGCCAGAGCACATCAGGCATCGTCGATCGAGGCTCGACGGACCGCGGGTCGGAGAGGAACGCGCGCAGGTACTGGGGCGTGAGGCGGGCACCGGCATCGTCGAGCAGGGGCGCGCGCTCGGGCTGCAGGCGAGCGGTCACCGCCTCCGGTGCGGCGTGACAGGACAAGCACCCGAGCTCACCGAGCAGCAGCTCGCCTCGTCGCGGCACTTCCACCGCCGTCGGCCGCGAAGAGCCGGCGTGCGTGGCACCGAGGGCCGCGAAGAGGAGCGTGACGGTGCAAGCGCGGAGCAGGCTGCGCCCCGAGTTGACGAGGCCGAGGTCAAGCATTGATCTTGCCGGCCTCATCGGCCGTGCGGGGAATACGAATGTTCTCAACGAGGCGCTGGACCTCCGCCGGCGGTGACGGGGTGAAGCGCGAGACGATCATGGCCACCCCAAAGTTGATCAGCATGCCCACCGTTCCGATCCCCTCGGGAGAGATCCCGAACAGCCAGCGATCGGGGGTGTTCGCCGCGGGGTTGGCAAACTTGAAATAGATGATGTAAGCGGCCGTGAAGGAGATCCCAACCAGCATCCCGCTGATCGCGCCCTCGCGGTTCATGCGCTTGGAGAAGATGCCCATGATGATCGCGGGGAAGAAGGAGGCCGCCGCGAGGCCGAAGGCGAAGGCGACCACCTCGGCCACGAAGCCGGGGGGGTTGATACCCATGTATCCGGCAACGCACACCGCGACCGCGGCGCTGATTCGCGCGGCTTTCAGCTCTCCGGATTCGGTGATCTGCGGTAGCAGCGAGCGCTTGAGGAGGTCGTGGCTGACGGCTGACGAGACCACGAGCAGTAAGCCGGCGGCGGTCGAGAGTGCGGCCGCGAGTCCCCCGGCCGCCACCAGACCGACGATCCAGTTGGGGAGGCGCGCGATCTCGGGATTGGCGAGCACCATGATGTCGCGGTCGACATAGAGTTCGTTCGCGTTTGCTGTCGGCTCGTTCTGCACGAGCCGTTCCCCGCTGGCCCCTCTCTCACCGCTGAACTTCGGCGCGACCTTCTTCTGGTCCTCTATGGGGGCGAAGGGCGCTCCCGCGCGATAGGTCACGCGGCCGTCGAGGTCCTTGTCGATCCATGCGATGAGGCCCGTCGCCTCCCAGGTCTTGAACCACTCCGGGAGCACCCGATCGTCTGGCGCCGCTGTGGCCGCGTCGTAGTGCGCTCCCTCGACCTTCTCGATCAGGTTGACGCGAGCGAACGCCGCGACGGCCGGAGCGGTCGTGTAGAGGATCGCTATGAACAGCAACGCCCAGCCGACGGACGTTCGCGCATCGCGCACTCGCGGCACCGTGTAGAAGCGGATGATCACGTGCGGCAGCCCGGCGGTGCCGACCATCAGTGCGGCGGTGATGAAGAAGATGTCGATCGTCGATTTGGAGCCGCCGGTGTAGGGGCTGAATCCCAGCTGCTCGTGGAGGCCATCGAGGCGATCGAGCAAGGCCACGCCGGTATTGGTGACATCGCCGCCCAAACCAAGCTGCGGGACGGCGTTTCCCGAGATCATGATGGAGATGAAGATCGCCGGGACCATGTAGGCGAAGATCAGCACGCAGTACTGAGCGACCTGCGTGTAGGTGATCCCCTTCATCCCGCCCAGGACGGCGTAGAAGAACACGATCGCCATGCCGAAGAAGACCCCGGTGTTGATCGGGACCTCGAGGAAGCGGCTGAAGACGATGCCGACACCGCGCATCTGTCCCGCGACATAGGTGAAGGAGATGAAGATGGCGCAGAAGACCGCGACGATGCGCGCGCTCGAGGAGTAGTAACGGTCGCCGATGAAGTCGGGCACCGTGAACTTCCCGAACTTGCGGAGGTAGGGCGCGAGGAGCAGCGCGAGCAGCACATACCCGCCGGTCCAGCCCATCAGGTACACGGAGCCGTCGTACCCGAGGAACGAGATCAGTCCGGCCATGGAGATGAAGGACGCGGCCGACATCCAGTCGGCGGCGGTCGCCATCCCGTTGGCGATCGGCGGGACGCCCGCTCCAGCGACGTAGAATTCCTTGGTCGAGGCCGCGCGTGAGCGGATGGCAATGCCGATGTACAGCGCGAACGACAGTCCAACGATCAGGAAGGTCCAGCCCTGGATGCTCATGCTCAGATGTCGTGGGGCAAGCGGCGGTCAATCCTCGGAAACACCGTGCTTGTCATCCAGGCGATTCATGAGGCGCACGTAGACGAAGATGAGCACGACGAACACGTAGATGGAGCCTTGCTGGGCGAACCAGAAGCCCAGCTTGAAGCCCGTTCCGGGAATCCGCAGGCGGTTCAGGGGTTCGACGAACACGATGCCGCAGAGGTAGGAGACCGAAAACCAGACCGAGAGCAGGATGGCCACGTAGCGGATGTTCGTGCGCCAATAGGTCTCGTGGTTCGGTCGGCCTTCACTCATTGTGCGTGGGGGCTGGGGGCGGCGTCGCGGACGGCGTGCGCCGGGATTCTACCCCGTCCGCGGCTGTTCGTCAGGGGCGGGCGGCGCGAAGAAGCCGCGCTTCTTGCGGGCGAGATCGACTAGGCTTCAGGCATACCGGACAGCATCGATATCGAGAGGGCGGCAGACCATGAGCGTGAGCAGCACACGGCGAGATTTTCTGAGGACCTCTGCAGTAGCCGGGACCGGCTTCTGGTTGGCGTCGCGCTCGGCGCAGGCCTTGCACGGCTCTCCGAACGAGAAGCTCGACATTGGCGTTGTGGGGGTCGCCAACCGCGGGGCGGCCAACCTGGCCGGTGTGGGAGGGGAGAACATCGTCGCCCTGTGTGATGTGGACGAGCGCCATCTGGGCCAGGCTGCGGGCCGCTTCCCAGGGGCGAAAACTTACAACGACTTCCGCAGGATGATCGATGCGGAAAAACTCGACGCGGTCGTCGTGTGCACCGCTGACCACACCCACGCCGTCGTGACCTTGGCTGCCTTGCGTGCGGGATGCCACGTGTACTGCGAGAAGCCTCTCACGCGGACGGTCCATGAAGCCCGCCTCGTGGCGGAGACGGCGCGTGAGGAAGGCCTCATCACGCAGATGGGCACGCAGATTCACGCCCAGGACAACTACCGTCGCGTGGTCGAACTGATCCGCACCGGAGCGATCGGATCCGTGTCGGAAGTCCATGTCCTGTGCGGGAAGAACTGGGGAGGAAATGGCGCGCCCACGGGGACCTTCGAGGTCCCCGACCACTTGCACTGGGACCTGTGGCTCGGCCCCGGCGCTGAGCGGCCCTACAACCCCGCCTACCATCCGGCCAACTGGCGGCGCTACTGGGCCTTCGGGGGCGGCACGCTGACCGACATGGCCTGTCACTACATGGACCTGCCCTTCTGGGCGCTCGATCTGCATCACCCGCTGTCGGTCGAGGCCGATGGACCGGAAGTGAACGAGCACACGGCCCCCGCGTGGCTCGTCGTGCGCTATCAATTCCCGCGCCGCGGCGATCGCCGGGAGCTGGCCTTGACCTGGTGGGATGGAGGTCATCGTCCCACGGAGCGCCTCGCCGAGTTCGGGCTGGAGAGCTGGCACAACGGCATCCTGTTCGTGGGGGACGGCGGCTGGCTGATCGCCGATTACAGCCGTCTTCAGCTGGGGCCGGCTGCGGATTTCGAGGCCTTCGAAGCTCCCGAGCCTTTCATCCCGACCTCGATGGGCCACCACGCGGAGTGGATCGCCGCCTGCAAGGAGGGTGGACCGACGACCTGCAACTTCGACTACTCAGGGCGCCTGACCGAGACCATCCTGCTCGGAGCCGTCGCCTTCCGCACCGGCGAACGCCTCGATTGGGACGCCGCGAAGCTCGAAGCTCGCGGATGCCCGGCCGCCGAGCCGTTCATCAGGCGCGAGGCCCGCGAGGGCTGGGAGCTCTAGCCGGGATTACACTTCTTGCAGACCTCACCCTTGCCGGTGGCCTCGACGCAGCAGGGATGGGCGCAGGCCTTGCCCTCTGCCTGGGCCTTGTCGCAGCAGGTCTCGGCCTTCTTGGGGTTGCACTTGAAGCAGACGGTTCCCGCCGCGGTGGCCGCGACGCAGCAGGGATGGGCGCAGGCCTTGCCCTCTGCCTGGGCCTTGTCGCAGCAGGTCCCCTCGACGGGCGGCGCCACCTGCGGGCGTTCGTCCCAACCGCGATTGACGGAGAGCGAGGGGAGGCTCGCCGAGAGTCGCGCGGCGCCCTCCTCCGTGACCTTTGTCTCCCAGACGAAGAGCTTGCGCAGGTTCGCGAGGCCCGCGAGGTGCGCCAGTCCCTCATCGCCGACCGCAGTCCCGTAGAGGTTCAGGTAGACCAGCGCTTGGAGCCCGTCCAGGTGCGCCAGACCCGCATCGGTCACCGCCGTCTTCTCCAGGTAGAGGCGCTCGAGCTGCTCGAGCGCACCAACATGGATCAGGGCAGAGTCGCCGACCGCGGTGCGGCCGAGGCGCAATTCCCGAATCTCGGGGACCTGGACGAGCAGCGCCAGGACCGCGTCGCTCACGGTCTTGCCGTGCAGGGAGAAGTTGACACTGAGCTCAATGGTCTCCGCCGAGATTTGCGTCACCCGCCCTCCCGCGGCATCGATGGCGTCGAGCGCCTTCTGGCGCGGATTGGCGGCGGGATCTTGCGTCGACTGGGAGGCGCCGACCAGGCACAGGGCGGCGATCAGACCGATGGGGCTGGACATCACGGACCTCGTTCTTCGGAGGGGAGCGGAGATGAGACGCACCATCATAGCACCATCCCAGACCCGCGCACCGGTGGCGCTTTGCGCCCCTTGCTCAAGGCTCGTCGCGCCTGCGCGCCTCACTGCGCCGGGTGACGGCGCGCCGAACGAGCTCATCGGCCACCACGCCCAGTAGGATCACCGCGCCGATGAACGAGAACCCCAGCTGGGTGGGAATCTTCAACAGATTGATCGAGTTGTAGAGCACGCGCATGACCGCCGCGCCGATCACGACGCCCAGGACTGAGCCCTCGCCGCCGCGCAGGCTGCAGCCGCCGAGCACGGCGGCGGCGATTGCGTAGAGCTCATAGAAGTTGCCGTGCATCGCCGGCTGCACCGAGTTCACGTCGAGAGCGAACAGGATCCCTCCGAGTCCCGCCAGGAAGGAACACGACACGTAGGCCAGGATCACGACGCGGTCGGTGTCGATGCCGCTGTAGCGTGCTGCCGTCTCGTTGCGCCCGATGGCGTAGAGGTAGCGCCCGCCGACGGTGCCGTTCAGGAAGAGCGCGGCGCATAGGGCGATGCCGATCATGATCAAAAAGGGCGTCGGGGCCCTCACCCGTGAGATCTCGCCCAGATCGAAGAGGCCCGTCGCCGCTGCGGCGATCAAGATCACGCCCGCGCCGACCAGGGGCCAGCGCCGGAGCGGACTCCCTCCGCGGCGCGCCCGCATCCACTCGAACGCGATGGCCGCGGCAGCTAGCGCGGCGACCACGACTACCAGGGAGCAGGGCTTGCCCGTGACGAGGGCTCGCAAGTCGCCGTGATCTGCCCCGAATCCCTGGGTCTGGTCGCCCGTCACGAAGCGCGCGTAGCCGCGATAGAAGAGCAGGCCGCAGAGGGTCACGACGAAGGGCTGCAAGCGCAGCTTCGTGATCAGGAGCCCGTGGAACAGGCCGATGGTCAGGGAGAGGGCGAGCACGGCGCAGAGCGCCGCGGGGACGCCGAATCCCCACTCGTTCATGAGCCACGGCAAGAGGCAGCCGACGAGCCCTACGACCGATCCGATCGAGAGGTCGATTCCGCCGGTGATGATCACGAACGAGACGCCGATCGAGAGGATCCCAAAGAGCGAGGTCCAGCGGATGACGTTCTGCAGGTTGTAGGCGCTCAAGAACTGCGGGTTGATCAACGCCGTCAGGACGCAAGCGAAGACGAGCAGGCCCAGGATGCCCAGGATCTTCCTCATCGCCCGGTGCTCTCCCGTGCTCCTGTGGCGAGCTGCATCAGCGCTTCCTCGCTCGCGTCCTCGCGCGCCAACTCACCGGAGATCGCACCCTCGTGCATGACCAGGGTGCGGTCGGCGAGGTTCAGGACCTCCTCCAGATCACTCGATGCGAACAGCACCCCTACGCCGCGCTCGGCCAGGTCATCGATCAGCGAGTAGATCTCCTGGCGAGCACCGATGTCCACGCCGCGCGTGGGCTCGTCGAGCAGCAACACGCGCGGCTCCATGGCGAGCCAGCGCGCGAGGACCGCCTTTTGCTGATTGCCGCCCGATAGGGTCTCCACGGCCTGCTCGATGCTCGTCGCTCGGATTCCCAGACGCTCGACCAGCTCGCTTGCGAGCAGTCGCTCTCGCCTGGAATCGAGGAAGCCGGCGGTCGAATCCGCCCCCAGCCGCCCCAGGGTCACGTTCTCGCGCACGGACATCTCCATGAAGAGGCCGTCGCGCTTGCGGTCCTCGGGCACGAGCGCGAGGCCCGCGTCGATGGCGTGCCGAGGGCTCCACCCTCGGAGCGCGACCCCGCCGACGCGCACGCTTCCGGCCAGGGTCGGCCGGATCCCGAACAGGGCCTCGAGCAACTCGGTGCGACCCGATCCGACCAGGCCCGCGAGGCCGACCTTCTCACCGGCGCGCACGCCAAAGGACAGCCGTCGGCCGCGGCCTTGCGCCATCCCCAGGTTCTCGACTTCCAGGGCAGGCTCGCCCGTGGCCGCGGGCCGCCCATCGCGAGTCGTCGCGATCTCCCGTCCCACCATCAAGCGCACCATGGCGTCGTGGTTGATCTCCGCGCCGGACAGCTCGCCGGCATTGCGACCGTCGCGGAGCACGCTGACTCGGTCAGCCAGGCTCGCGACCTCTCCCAACCGGTGGGAAATGAAGATGATGCCCACGCCGCGGGCGCGCAGGTCACGCACGAGGCTCAGTAAATGCTCACCTTCGGCGCGGGAGAGGCTCGAGGTCGGCTCATCCATGATCAGGATGCGCGCGTCGAAGGCGAGTGCCTTGGCGATCTCCACCAGTTGCTGGCGGCCGATGGGGAGATCGGAGACGCGCGTGTCGGGAGAGAAGTCCGCACCGACGCGAGCGAGCACGGAGCGCGAGGCCTCTCTGATCGCTCCCTGGTCAATGAGGCCCAGGCGGCGAGGCTCGCGCCCCAGGAAGATGTTCGCTCCCGCGTCGAGGTTGTCCGCCAGGTTCAACTCCTGGTGGATGAGCGCGATCCCCAGGGAGGTTGCCGCACGCGGCGAGGACAGGGAGACCGGTCGTCCGTCCACGAGGAGTTCCCCCCCCTCCGGCGCCTCGATCCCGGCCAGGATCTTCATCAAGGTGCTCTTTCCCGCGCCGTTCTCACCGATGAGCGCCAGGACCTCTCCTTCGGCCAGGGACAGATCGACACGCTCGAGGGCTCGCACCCCAGGAAAGCTCTTCGAGACCTGCCGGACATCGAGCAGGTTGCGCCCGCTCATATGGAGGCGCCGGTCAGTTCTCGCAGCCTGGCCCAGAACTCCTCGACATTGTCGGCGCGCACCACCGTGGCCGGGATGTCCAGGTAATCCCCCTCGGGCAGGGCGTTCTCTTCTCCCCGCGCGAGGGCGGCCAGGATGCGAACCGACTCGAAACCGTAGCGGAACGGGTCCTGGGTGATCGTTCCGTGGACCTCGCCGTCCAGGATGCCTTGCAGAGTCTCGTCCGCCTCGTCGAAGGCGACCACCGCCACCTCGCCGAGCTTCCCGGCCGTGCGCAGGGCTTCGAGGCAGGCCGGCGGGTTGTAGGCGAACAGCCCCACCATGCAGCCGAGGTCGGGATAGAGCGCGAGAGCGTCCTCCGCGTTGGCCTTGGCCCGCGAGCGGTCGAACTGGTCCGTGCGCGTGTCGAGGACGGTGTACCCTCCGCCCGTGACGATCTCGCCCGGCGGGTCGTGGTTCGAGGAGTCGAAGGGTCGCCCGACGATCTCATCGATCACGCCCTGTCGCCTGAGGCGCGCGTTGTCCTGTTCCAGCCTGCCGATGAACAGCATCACGGTCCCTCCGGAGGGGAGGGCCTCCCTCACCAGCGCTCCGCACATGCGCCCGGCTGTGTAGTTGTCCATGCCCACATAGCACAGGCGCTGGGAGAGCGGCGCGTCGGAGTCGTGGGTGATGACGTGCGTCAGGGCGCACGCCTCGTCGATCAACCCGGCCTGGTTCCGGGCATCGACCGGGCTGATAGCGATGCCGTCCACGCCCCGTGCCAGGAGGTCCTCGAGAATGCGCTTCTGGTCCTCACTCCCGTTGGCGGGCATGCGTACATCGCAATCCACATCGAAAGCGAGGGCGCCCGCCTGCGCGCCCGCAGCCGCGATCGTCCAGAAGGACGCGATCCCGTTGGTCACGTAGGCGATCTGCGGGCGTGTCGGTTCGTCACCCCGCCCGCAGCCGTGGGCGGCGAAGGCCAGGGTGAGAATGCCAGCGATGAGCGGGGGGCGGCGGAGGTCCATCAGAGGGCCAGGGGGCCGGCGCCATGATAACGGCTGCGCAAGCTCTCCGAGACACTCCAGAAGGCCGGGCGCTGAGGCCCCGCCGACCGCTACGATTCATGCCATGAACCGGATCCCCGTGAAGTTACTGTTCTGCGCGCTAGCCCTGGGCCTTCAGGTTCGCGACGGCGCCGCCGCCGCTCGAGTCGAGGATGTCTACGGCTCACCCTTCGACCTGTTCGCTGCCGACGGGTTGACGGGCTGGGAGGCCGCGGGGGAGGCGGCCTTCGAGGTCGAGGCGGGCACCCTCAGCGTGCGATCCGCTGAGGGTGGAGCCGGCCGGCTGGTGAGCCAGGCGACCTACGCCGATTTTTCAATGGAGTTTGAGATGCACGTGGTCGCGGGCTGTGCACGCATTGGCGTCCGCACCTCCGCGGGCGGCATCGACGCCGACGCGCGCACGGGCACCTTCGTGTCGTTCGCTGCCACCGCTCCCGCACGCGCTCGCGGTCTGTTCTCCAGGGGCCGCGGTGGGTGGCTCGTCGCGCCCGATGAATCGAGCCCACAGGAAGCGTCTGCGGGAGAGCCCTCCTGGAGGCGCGTGCGCATCGAGTGTGTCGGTGCGTCCATCCGCACCTGGATCGATGACGTCCCGGCCGCCGACTCGATCGATGCGTCCGCGCTGGAGGGCCACATCACTCTGGAGGTGGACGACGAGTCGGAGGCGCTGTTGCGCAACGCGCGGCTCTCGTGGCTCGGCCGGAGCTGGTGGCAGCCCATCTTCGACGGAGTGAGCGTCGCCGGATGGCACGAGATCGGAGGAGCCGACTGGACCGTCGAGGACGGCGCGTTCGTAGGACGGCAAGACGCCGACAACCCCGAGCACGGCCACCTGGTCAGCGACCGCTCCTACGAGGATTTCACAGTGCGCGTCGAGTATCGGGCGGTGCGCGGGAATAGCGGCCTCTACTTCCACATCGCCGAGACCGGGAGGGGCCCCGGCGTGCGGGGTTTTCAGGCCGAGATCGACGCGCAACGGGATGCGGGAGGGCTGTACGAGACGGGAGGCCGTGGCTGGGTCGCGAAGCCGTCAGCGGAGGACGCCGCCTCCTGGTTCCGGCCCGGCGCATGGAACACGATGACGGTCACCGCGCAGGGTGGTCACATCGCCGTGGACGTGAACGGGTCGCGCAGTGCCGAGCTGTTCGACGAGAGCGGGCACAAGGCAGGTCCCTTCGCACTCCAGGCGCACGGAGGCCAGGACATGGAGGTCGAGTTCCGCGCGGTCGAGTTGCTGCAGTCGGGAGATCGCCGCCTCCAACCCGAGAGTGTTCGGACGACCGATAGCGACCACTCCTGGACGCCGCCCAAGGATGAGCCGTACACGGAAGAGGAGGTCGCGGGCTGGGTCGAGCGGAATAAGTTGATGCGGCGGCAGATCGAGATCGCAGGCGGCAACTATCCGATGCCCGGCATCATCTACGATCCCGTCTTCCACGGCGTCGTCGACAAGGGCGACTACACCGTCGAGAAGGTCTACCTGCCCACGCACCACAAGTACTTCCTGACGGGAAACATCTATCGGCCCAAGGGCGAGGGCCCGTTCGCGGGTGTGATCTGCCCCCACGGCCACTGGGAGGACGGGCGTCTCTCGGAACGCAGCGAGGGAGAGGCGCGCGAGTTCGTCGAGAGCGGCGAGGAGCGTTACATCAACGCAGCTCGCTACCACCTGCAGGCGCGCTGCGTGCAGCTCGCACGCATGGGCTGCGTGGTATTCATGTACGACATGGTCGGCTACGGCGACAGCGACCAGATCAGCCACCAGACCGGACTGAACGGTGTGCAGGCAATGTTGCGGATGCAAAACCTGTTCGGGTTTCAATCGCTGAACTCGTTCATGGCCCTGACCGTCCTCTACAACGATCCGACCGTTGACAAAGCGCGCTTCGGCATGACCGGCGGGAGCGGAGGCGGCACGCAGACCTTCATCACCTCCGCGCTCGAGTACAGGAGGATGAAAGTGTCGGTGCCGGCCGTGATGGTTTCGGCGGCGTTCCAGGGCGGCAGCCGCTGTGAGAACGCTCCCTACCTGCGCTACGGCACGAGCAACCTCGAATTCGCCGCCATGGCGGCGCCGCGCGCCCTGGCGTTGATCGGCGCGAATGACTGGACGGTCGATCTCATGGAACGGGGCTTTCCGGCGCTGAAGAAGCACTGGGAGAACCTCGGCGTGGGCCAGAAGATCGAGGCCCGCGTCTGGCCGGAGTTCGATCACAACTACAACGTCCACTCGCGAGAGATGATGTACAGCTTCATGAACGAGCACCTCGGGCTCGGTCAGGAGGAGCCGATCGTTGAGCGTGACTTCGAGCCCATCCCGCCCTCGGAGCTCTCCGTCTTCGACGACGAGCACCCGCGGCCCAGCCAGACCCCCGGGCACAGCGAGTCCAACATCCGAGACATGGTCTCGACGTATCTCGACAAGCAGCTCGATCTGCTGTTCTTCCGAGAGGATTTCGGCCGGCTGGTCGTGTTCCGCAACGTCATCTCGCTGGCCTTGAAGGTCATGCTCTGGACCGAGTTGCCCGCGCCCGAGGGCGTGGAGGCGCGAGTCGTCTCGGAGGGAGAGGGCGAGGGATACCGCGAGGTGAAGCTGGTCCTGGGCCGGAGCGGAGAAGAGCAGCGAATCCCGGCGGTGCACCTCATTCCAAAGGAGTGGAACGGGAATCTGGTCGTGGCCATGCATGAGTCCGGCAAGGGCCACTTCTTCGATCACGACGGGACCGTGGGTGAAGACGCCTTCGTCATCCTCGACGAGGGGGCCTCGCTGCTCGCGATCGACTGCTTGCTGACAGGGGAGCTCGTGGACGGTCAGGGTCCCGTCGCTCTGCCGGTGGATGAGGCCCGCCACCACATCGATCCGAGCTACACCTGGTGCTACAACAAGCTCCTGATCGCCGAGCGCGTGACCGACATCCTGACGGCCGTCGCCTACGCGAAGGGCATCGATGGCGTGCGGAATGTGAACCTCCTGGGCCGCGGGCGCGCCGGCCCGTGGGCGATCCTCGCGCGGGCACTGACTGGCGAGGGAGAGATCGGGCGCGTGGGCGCCGACTGGAGCTGGAAATTTGCGGACCTCGACCGCCTCGACCACCCCGATATGTTGCCCGGCGCTGTGCGCTACGGAGACCTGGATTACTTCGCGGCCTCGTGTGCTCCGGGCGAGCTGGCCCTGGTCGACTGCTCCACGGCGCCGGAAGTCGCCGGCAAGGCCTACCGGTCGCGGGGGACGCCCGGCAGCATCCTCACGGTCTCCTCGCAGT